>Ga0315914_1000789_pt1 | contig 43131 bp, 20 predicted proteins | sample MpolenodulesMG_FD_203920 | JGI IMG/M metagenome (GOLD analysis project Ga0315914, IMG submission 203920) | Medicago polymorpha root nodule microbial communities from Los Angeles, California, United States - elongated nodules | ecosystem: Host-associated > Plants > Roots > Nodule | place: USA... | reverse complement strand
AAATATGATTGGGATTTGCTTTGGTTTTCCTTTTTGGTTATTATGTTTTTTCTGTTAAAATTATATTTTCTCAAAATTGGTTGAGTTCAATGTGGTCGTGGTTCATTCGCCGTTGATTTCAACCATACAATTTCGATTTCCTTCTTCATCAACACAAGGAAAGGTTGATTAATATTTTCTCAAAATTGGTTGAATTCAATGTGTTTATGATTTCAATGTGTAGACATGTACATTTTTATGGGCTTTTTGTTTAAATAAATAAGGTGTTTTTGTTGAAGATCGCCATATCAGAAGCTTGCCCAACATATGCAAACTACAAATTGGGGGAGCGTGAAAAAATGTTACAATAGTTTGATTTCCAAAAACAAACTATTTTGTGTATTTTGGTAAGTGGAAGATGGTGAACATGGGGAAGAGAAAGGAGCAGTATTGTGTGTGGAAATGGGTAGAAGTTATTATTTTATTTTCCAACAAATCTAAGCCATCAACTTAATCTAATGGTATTATTTTGATGTTTCACCGGTGAGGGACTTAATTGAACCCTCACCTTAGAATTCACCTTATTTTTTAGATTATATTAAACTAATTTCAATAGTCTTTTTTTTTTTTTTTTTGAAGGATTCAATAGTCATTTTTTTGTTTAGTGTGAATTATATTATTTTTTTACTTATGTGATTCACAATCAGGGTGAAAAATAAGAATGAGCGGCCACTATCATTATATTCTGGCCCTATATTTGATTGAGCCTATGACTTGAGTAACAAATGATCACCTAATTGAAAATAAGAAAATCCAACATTTTCAACACACCCAAACCAAACCCACAACTTTTTATATCAAAAAAATATCATAATGAGGACAACATCTAAGGCTAAAATCAATGACACGTCTAAAGAATCTAAACTACTACACCAATAAAAGTGCATTATTATTGTACACAAAAAGTGTGAGATTCTAAATCAGTACAGAAACTCACTAAAGTTAAAATGGGTTATTCCAATCTTTTACATTTTGTTTGGTGAAGAAAAGTAAATGAATAGTATGTAAGGAAATTAAGAGACTAAAATGAGATGATTTTTTATTTGTAAGTTTTAAGAAAAGTTATACCTGTTAGCAATCGAAGATGATAAAAATGTCAAGATCACTTATTTTTAGTGTAATTTTAGTTGGTCCATTGTATTCAATGATCACGTCTTTGATCAACACGATAATACATTTTTTAACATGTCTATGGTTGGTTCTTTGAATGATGCAGTAACAAATAAAAATTATTTTTGAGAATACATGAATGGAATCCTTATGCAATACGAGAGATTTTTATATATATATTTTTCTTATTCTTTTACTTTTTTTCGGTTAGATTTATGTCCTCCAAGAATTTTTTATAAATAATTTTTAGTTTATAAAAAAAATGTTAATGTAGAAATGAAGAAACAGTGAAATATTGAAATGAAAAAAACAGTGGAAATAAGGAAGAAAAAAAAAGGAATATTAAGTGTTGTCTATGATTCTATTAAGATAAGTCATTGACCATAGAGTTTTTTTTTATGAGGGGAGACCATAGGATATAATAGGTGAGGAGAAACTGTAGTTGATTATGCTATTATGAACGTGACTGTTGACAAATTGCAAGACAAAACCACGCTTTAAATATGAACCTATAACTATTTTTTAAGTAACAAATGAGCCTATAACCATTTTAATTAAAGGTTCTCTGAAAAACTATATTTTGAAAATAAAGATACACATTGTACCCTATATATTGAAAATCAAAACATACTAGAGTTACAAATTAATATGTTGCATTTTTTGGTTATTTTGATACTAATGCAATTTTAGGTCATGCAACTTTAATTTGTTGCAAGTATTTTATGATGAAGTTTATTATTTGATATTCTATGATGCATAAAATTATAATAAAATAAGTTAAACATTTTTTTTAAGAATATTAAAAAGTAGAGTACTGTTTTAAAACAAAATTACGAGGACTTGTCATTTAGTCATTTAATATTAAAAAAAATAGAAAAATAAGTTTGGTAACTCATTACCCAATCCAACCCAAAAATTAGTAGGTTTGTCTAAACTCACCCAATAGTATAGCGGATTGTTATTTTACCTCACCCAACCGGATACCATATTTGGTTTGGTTTTGGGTTTGACCAAACCCAACTCAAACCCATCCATGAACACCCCTACACCAAACTCGTGTAACATGTTTGATTTGTTCCGCAACATCATTCGAATCCCCAACCTTGCCTTTGAATATGACACCGTTCTTTATGTGATGAAATTAACTATGTCGTGGACAATCAAATAAGATATTGTATCCTTTATCAAAAGTTACCATATAAACAGAGCAAAATTTATATTGAAAATTTGTATATAAAATAAAATAAAATTCGAATTGAATTGAATTGCCCTCACTCCACTTCGTAAAATTCATTCTTCCAAAAGTGTGTTTGGTTTGAGGTAATTAATTCTAGAAAGATTAGAATTCGTTATTTCTTTTGTTTGAATAGAGTGATAAATTTATTTATTCTTGAATTGATGGACTTTTTTATTATAAATTTTAAAAAATGAGTTTTATTAATTTTGGCCAAAAAACCTTTCCAAAAAAAAATTGGCCAAAAAATATAAATATATGATGAAAAAAAATGGTCAAATTTTAAGGGTCAATTACCAAATATGGAAAATAAGGACCAGCCTACAAATATTAGGGACTAAACAGCACTTTTTTAAATTTTGTAGGTCTAATTTGCAAAATTTGACAAATAAATAACCACCAACAAAAATAGATTACCCCTTTCTTGCTCTCTCTCTTCTCTTCTTCTCAAACCCTATCTGTCACCCCTTTCTTCTTCTTCTTTTCAGAGGGGTGATTTAGGGTCAATTTTGACCCAAAAATCACCCGTTCGAATTGTTTTTCCTTCTATATCATAATTGAATAAGTGATTTCACGTATTTTCTGTTTACTTTCGTTTGTTTTTGTAATTTCGTCATCTCTGAACGACTTTGTTTGTTTTGATTTCCCGTCTTTGTGCGGTGTGTTCTTTATTTCCCGTCTTAGTGCGGTGTTTATTTGATTCAGGTTGAAAGATTAGCTTTGAACAAGTGCAGATCCGATCAATGATAATGACTTTGGCGTCGTCAATGTTGCAAATCCGAAGACATGAGTATTTCGGAGACATGAATATAGTCATATTACTCATATTTGTAGGCATATGTACTTTGCCGTTTTATGCTATTAACATGGATGTTGTGAGTTTGTTCACAGATTCATCCTTTTTGTTTTTAGCGAATTTGTATTGTATTGATGTACTCCATCAATTTGAATGGATGAATATCGTTTACTTTTGTAAAAAAAAAAACCACTAGTTAAATTTTGATATATGTAGAAATCAATTTGCATTATTTGAAAGAATTATACGGACCTGTTTATGATGGCATTTTTTTTTGCATTAATTCTCAAAATTTTAAGAAGTAATGGTCATATTAATCCAGAGTTCGATCATGAACTAAATAAAGTATGTTCAAGAATTGTTACACCTTATTTCAAAAATAAATGTTACAGTTAAAAAATTCAAGATTGACATTTTAAAAATCATATTTTTTTACAAGATGGAAGAATTGTTAATATTTATTTTTATGCGGTATTTCAAATTTCTTAAATTTAGCTTTAACCAAATTTTAATTCGTGGTGGTGGTTGAATTTCTCTTTTAATTTTCATTGTTGGTATTCTTCGCCGTCTCTCTCTATAGGGTATACCACTATGTAATTGTGCTTCATGGTTTGGGGCTATTTGTTGTATTTTGGACTCTTTTCTCCCCTTTAAGCACATCTTATGCTTTATTGGTTTGGTTTCCTAATATATTTCTTTGATTGGCTTCTTAATTTTTTTTGAAGAATTTGAATTATCCTATAAAATCATACTGCTGTAATCATAAAATTCTCTCATCCAATTATTTTAAGTAACACTTGCACAAAGCTAATCAAGGCCCCAGCCTTTGTTTTCATTCCTAAGATGCGAGCAGCTCAGTCTACGTCTAGTTTATCAATAAAAACATGTACTTTTATATTGTGGATCGTATTAACTTATCTTATCCAAATCTTGGTGTTTTTCTCTCTTGGATTTGTTTCCTGCTTTTAAGGAGTGACCTTGGCCTGAGTTTCTCTTATCCTCTTAATTTTTTGGGTGTTCGGAATTCGAACAACAAACTTTACATATATTATGTATTATCCCTACGAATTGAGTTAAATTCGAAGACTCCTTTTAATTTATTTAATTAGATATCCAACAATTACAAGTTTTTTTTTTTGTCAAAAAGAAATTTTTTTTTTTACGGAAATCTCAGTTGGTAGGACAATGCATTATTATATGCAGGGGACAGAGTTCGAACCCCGGACACCTCACTTATTCACCTTATAAGGTGAATTCTAACCACTAGGCTACTTGACAAAAAAAAAAAAAGTTGGTTGTTTTTTTGTTAAAAAAAATGAATTTATATCAAGCGTAAACTTACATAGTCTAAGAAATCAAAACGGATGTATTTATTTGAAAATTTGTGCACTTTGTATTAAATAAATACATAATTTTGTAATGAATAAACTTTTTATTATATTTTTTTCCACTAAAAAGAATATAATTTTAGTCGTCTTAACCTATTTAATATTTTTTTGTTGAACAAGCAAAAAGTTTACAAATTTAACACCAAAAATGGAATATATTAACACCAACATAGAGTCTTTGTAGGTACAAGATGTGCAAACAATGACCTCAAAAGTTTACAAGTTTACATGTAAAGTAGTCGAAATGAAAGTAAGCAAAAAAGAATTAGCCTATACCCATACACACAAACTGGTTCAACCACACCACATATGAAAGTTTAAATCAATATATACATTATAAGTTTTCACCCACCAATAAGAATGTAATTTAACTTTATCTAACAGCTGATGAACGGAGTTTTCCTTATTCTTGAATAATCTACTGTTGCACTCAGTCCATAAAACTCAAACACAACAAAGCAAAAGGAGCTGCATAAAGGAGTGACCAGCCACGGGTCCAGTTTATGTAAATTGGGGGCAACTAAACCCCAGTAATGTTCTGGTTATATCTGTTAAGTCTTTGCTATTTTAATGATTGCCCCCTCTTAAATTAACATATTGCCCACATTAAATATATATATTTTTGGTACAAGAAGAGGGACATTAAATGAAAATTTAAACCATAAAAAAAGAGTTTCACTCATGAATTTTATAAAATCAAATGTGTAAATGCATTTGAAATGAAATTTTGAATAATTTCTACTTTAAATATAAAGACAAGTAAAGAACAATTTTAATTTGTAAATGTTAACGGGTCTTTAATTTTTCTAATATATAATATAGGATAGTATTTATAATCTCAAGCATTTTGCTCAATGATAATCATGTTATTATTCTTCCTTAAAAAAAATGATGTTATTATTCTATCACTTTTGCATTGTTAAAAAATTTCTATAAATATTTATCATATAAAATCTTGTCCCCGCAAGTCAATATTTCTGGATCCGTCACTGGGGGTGACGCGCTCGTAAACCACCTGAAGAATGAACAAAATGGTCCTGTAATTGATCATGGTCGACATATGTCACACCAATCCGCAATCTAATAAGACTCCAAAGAGAAGCATGAATTGGACAAGATTGAAACACATGATGAACCGTCTCTTATGCTCCACAATCTGTCACACATAATTGCAAGTCTTGAGAAATAATGTCGCGGGTCACCAAATGATCCTTTGTCGGCAACCTATTTCGCAGAAGTCTCCATGCCAAAATAGAAACCTTTAGTGAAACCTGTTTGTGCCAAATTAAATCTGAAGTAGCATCCCAGCCATATTCAATATTGCATAGGATAAACAAATCCATATGGTTATTCTAACTTATGACCTAAGGACACAAGTTAAACAATTAAAAATGAAATTAAAAGACAAACTTTATATTGAAAATATGACTTTTGAATCTTTTCAAATTTTAGCTGCACAATTTATAAAATCAAAAATCTACATTTCATTTCTTAACTTGTGTCCTTAGGGAATATTTCTTACCAAATGATCTACGCCAAAATTTACGTCACGAAGTATATATGTCAACTTGACATGGCAACCCGAAAAAAAGGTGTTTGATTCTACTAAAACGATGATGCACATTTATATCACTCTTAACAAAATATCAATTGCGTGAGTTGCTTTAGAGAAACTGTACTTGCAGTGAGTACAATATCTAGAATCAGTGTTTAGAACTGTTAGGTCATTCCTTCAAGAGGGGTATTTATAGTCTTTCTTGGACTTGTATTTCTGCGACTTAAGCCTCACTTTAGAGTGTTCTAGGAGCTTCTAGAAGCATGTTGAGGCGGCACCCTTAGGGGGACGCACCTAGGGCTCTAGGAGCCCTTCTAAAGGGCATATGTGCTCTTCTAAATGGCATTTGTGCCCTTAAACGTATATTGACGGTCTAGAAACAATTGACCTTCCTATAATCAAACTCCAGCATAGTTGGAACCTATGAAAAAAAAAGCCAAAATCTTCGTGTCAAGAATACACAAGCTAGGTACCATTACGGTTGTCGTAGTAACCATGTAGGTAATCCCCATTATGTACACAAATCAGACATTTAAACCCCTAAACACCAGCCTTACAAAAGACATTACCATCCACATTCAAAGTGTACAATTCCCTCAAAGGGTCGACCAAGATACGGTTCTCTCAACATGCGTCATATGCTCAATTCTACTTGAACCAAAAGCAAAAGATACATTTTGAAGGAGAGAAAAATCTTGTGCTATGTCGCGTTTACTATACTAGACGATGTCTATAAAATACAATCATGCTACACGAACACTAGAGCTTTTAAAGAATAATCGGAATTATCACACCAACATTCTCAATAAAATCCTTAAGCCATTAAGAAAAAAAGACCTAGCAGACGGGTGAGGGGCAGCAATTTTGGACAGCAAAGTCACACATTGAGCACACATATTAAGTGGCAAAGCCTTGATGCTTAAGCATCAACCTAAATGAGATATAATTAGAAGACATCTTCAGTCTCCAAATCTAACTCCAACGGGACTCTCTAACTCACACAAGCAATTTAGAAAATCACATTTTCGGTTACACAATTTTGGAAAGGTAAGTCATCGATCATTCTATAATCATTATTTGAACGTGTAGTGTAGACTTGCACACATATTTACACAACACGTGTCTCATCTTCTCACATGTTGAATTGCCATTCACCCTTCCATGGCATTCACCCTTCCCTTTTTTCTATATTTCTCTTATCTTCACATCTCATATCCACTTCTTCGTTAGTTTACTTCTTAGTTTTCGTAGATAGTATGCACAACTTATCTTCTTTGTACATCATAGAACAACCAATCCATCATAATTGACATCAAAAGGATCTTAGCACCAACAAAACATTTAAGGGTGACAATGATTTCATAATTTAGTTCCCAAAAAATGATATTATAATTTAATTAGAAATAAAGAGAGAGAGAGACAAAATTGACATAAATTGTTATACATATTTTTAAAATGTGTGTAAATCGTAGTAAAAGTGAGATAGAGATAAATATGAGATAGTCTTGGTATGATCACAAAATTAATGGTTAGTAATATATACATTAAAAAAGACACTTTTTCCAAAATGTTAAATCAATTTTTTTCAAGGGTCATGTTAAGGGCGCAAGTTAAGAAGGTTAAAAAAAAATTAAAAATAAATTTTATATTGAAAGTATAACTTTTGCAACTTTTAAGACATTAAATGCACAAGTTTCAATAAAAACTTTCTACATCTGCCTTTTTAACTTATGTCCTAAGGGCACAAGTTAACATTTCTCTTTTTTAAAATATTAAAGGAAGTACCTCATTATGTGTGTGCGCTTAAACAATATCCATAATCTAGCAACTCTTTCACAAAAACAAAAACACACAAAAATAGCTCCATAAACATAAAATATCTATATTTTGATGTTTAAATAAAACTTCTAAAAATAAATTATTAGAAGTGTTTACGTTTCCAAATTTTAAATTAGAAATAATTAAATCATAACATTTGTAAGAAGATAAATTTGTTAAGGTTTTCAAAAAAAAAAAACAAGTATTTATTGAGGAAAAAAATACATCCTTCAAGATGTAATTTGGCAAAACATTCAATGCATAATTTTTATCTTCAGTAGTCAGTAGTACTTTAACATGTTCACTTAAGAGAAAATGTTAACATTTCCCAATAAATTTGAGGAGAATGTCAATTGTCAACTTATATACCTTAAAGTAACATGTTAAAGAACTTAATATAGAACTATTGGTGCAGTTAATGTTTGAAAAGTTAAAAAAATGTTTATATCAATGCAAAATTACTTTTTTTTCTTAATTAAAGTATAAGTTAATAAGACCTTAAATTGAAAGGTTATGATAACAAATGTCCTAAGACCATCTACAATGGAGACTCTCAATTTAGAGGTCTTAAACATGTCTCACGTGTACACATCATTCTTTTATAATTTTTTATTAATAGTACCTAATAAGCACTCAGTCACTCCAATGGACACCCTATAAAAAAGGTCTAAATCGGTCCCACCACTAACTCTTTATCATTTAAATTCCAATAATACAATGATTATTTTAATAAAAAGTAGTGTGAGGTCTACTTAAGAATGAGCGTCTTAAGTGAGACCATGAGTCTTAGAAGACCCCCAAAAAATATTTCTCCAATAGATGTACTTATTAGGTACCGAGTCTTAAATGGTGAATACCTCACCACTCAGGATGGTCTAAGGACATTTCTTAACAAGACAAAAATAAAATTGATTGATGAGTTTAATGAAACAAAAGTCAATTTTTAATGTAATGAATGCACAGTTTCTAATATTAATATAAAATTGGGAAATGCTAACCGGTGCCCCCGGGGCACTGATTAAGGATATGAAAAAGGAAACTATATGTAGTTAATGCATTGAAATTGTGTAATTAATTTATAATAAAGTCAAAAACAATTTCCTTTTATGGTAATAATTACCTTTTATGGTATGCTTAACTAGTGCCCCGGAACACCGGTTAGCAGGACCCTATAAAATTTTCTCATTAAACTTTTTACCAAACTTTTAAAGTATTCGTTAACATTTCCCTAGATTAAAACATGATTTATTATTTAGAAATGCTTAAAAATTTCTTAAACACTCATGCTTAGCACAAACTAGCATGCCATAAACATGCACAACTCAATTGAAGAAAATCATTGAAAGTCAAAATTGATGAAAAATTAAGAAATGAGACGTTATTTATTTATTTAATTTAACTAAATAAAAACATACATCACATACTAATATCTTTGATTTGATTATAGAATCTCAACAATTCACAAATTCCCATAATCCCATTGGTCTCTTTTCTTCTTGACAAAAAATAAAGCTTGGTGTTAATTTGTGTCTTTAAGACACATATTAAGCATTAAATTATTGTTACTAATGATAAGTATTAATTCTAAAAAATAATTAATATTAAATTTTTTAAGTAATAAATTAACACAATTTCAATACAAAATTTTTATTAATGGAATTATTAGCACGTGCCCTAAGGGTACAATTTCAAAAAATAAAATACAATTTATCATAATCAGAAAATCCAAAACAGCAGCTATTTAAAGACCAAACCAGTCCTACAGCAAACCACTTCACTTACTTTTCAAACTCAATCTCTTCAAACATAAAACGACGCCGTCGCTTCCTTCTAACTGAAAAAACCGAAACTCTTCTTCATTTTACACAACCCAAACATGATAGCTTACCTTGAACACTTCGTTCATGGAAACGACACTGAATCACCACCAAACGACGACGTTTCATCTCTCCAATCTTCTTTCCATTTCGCCCCAAATTCCATCGCTAGTAAAGACTTCGGTGGCATGAAGTCCTCCACTCCCCTCGCCGTACTCCGCCCTTACACCACCGCCGATGTTGTAAAAGCCGTAAAAGCAGCAGCAACCACCACAAATTTAACAGTGGCGGCGCGTGGTAACGGTCACTCCATCAACGGCCAAGCCATGGCGGAGAATGGACTCGTCCTCGACATGCGAGCCACGGCGGAGGAGCCTTTTCAACTTCTCTACGTCGACGGTGTTCCACACGTCGACGTTTCCGGTGGGGCATTATGGGAAGAAGTGTTGAAACGCTGCGTTTCGAGGTTTCAGCTTGTTCCGAGGTCGTGGACGGATTATCTTGGTTTGACGGTGGGTGGAACGTTATCTAACGCTGGTGTTAGTGGTCAGACTTTCCGTTATGGTCCTCAAACGGCAAACGTAACGGAATTGGAAGTTGTTACTGGTAAAGGTGATAGTTTTGTTTGTAATGAAAATCAAAATTCTGAGCTTTTTTTTGCTTCTCTTGGTGGTCTTGGTCAGTTCGGTGTCATCACTAGAGCCAGAATCGTTCTTCAACAAGCCCCTGATATGGTAATGGTAATTCAAATTATAATTATCAATTAGTCTAAATAAATTTAGCTTCAGAGACATTTGATATGCTCAGACGCGAGTTATTTGTAATTCTAGCTAACCGCAAAACTAGCCGAGAATTGCAGTCAAATGTCTCTGCAACTAAGTTTAAATGAGTTGGACTCGGAGAGCCCATCAACTCAAATTTAGTTTATGTTTTTGGATTTTGATTTTGGGGTGATTAATTATAGGTGAGGTGGATAAGGGTGATTTACTCGGAATTTGAGGACTATACTAAAGATGCAGAGTGGCTGGTGACACTACCCGAAGGTGACGGTTTTGATTACGTGGAAGGGTTCGTTGTGGCTAACAATGATGACCCTTGTAATGGTTGGCCCACAATTCCGATGGGTTCGAACCAAATTTTCAACCCGGTTTGTCTTCCTTCTTCAGCTGGACCGGTTCTCTATTGCTTAGAGCTTGCTCTTCATTATCGTAAAACCGCTCGATCTTCTGAAGTCAATACGGTAATTAACTAACTTAACTAATTAATCAATTTATTTATCCATTTGTTTTCATAATTTTTTTAACAAAAATGTATTTCAAACCACTTCGAGGTTCTTTTGTCTTTTCTTGTATTTGGGAATTGTACGGATCCGGGTCAGGCATAGAAGACATGTTTCGTGTCTAACATGTGTTGGTTTCCAAAATTTTACATGGCATCGGCATATTACGTTCGACTAATTCATTTTTCAAAACTTTTACCAATATCCGTATGTCTAAATTAGTGTCGTGTTTGTGTGAGTACTTCCCTTCATAAACAATGACACAATTTTGACTTTGGAAGCTGCTAAGTACAACTTTAATATTGATTGACCTAGCTTGGCCATAATTTTTTTTTTTTAAGAAAAATTTGGCTTGCCAATTAAGTTGTTAAAAATGAAACTACTCCTATCAGTGGTAGAAAAACAAATTTAGGTGGGACCCAAGGGAAAAGTCAAATATACGTAGATTTCACCTACACTTGTACGAAGTTAAGATATGGAAGAGGCTTATTTAATTCTCTTCAGCAACAAGCTCTATCTATAGATAACGTCACATATCATTTGGGTATAAGTGTTGGTTTTGGAGTTAGAGATTTTATTTTTACTCCCTCCGTTCTCAAATATAAAAAAAATTCTTCTTTTAGATTCATTGAATAATTAATGTATCTGTTTTATAATGTAGACCAGATACATTAACTATTCAATAAACTTAAAAAAGTAATTTTTTCTTATATTTGAGATCGGAAGGAGTATCAATTTAGAATTTGAAATTTTTTTGCCAATGGTTGGGGGAAAACTGACTACACGGTCGTAATGTATCTTCCATTGGATTTTCTGACACATTACTTGTTACTAAAAAGCTTGTGTTGTTGGTTTCAAATTACCGAATAAGACACTGTACTTTGCTTAGTTCATACCTTAGCTATTAGCAGAAAATAGTAACATTGAATTTGAATTCCTTTATGGTTAAGGTTAAAATGGTCATGTAACATTAGTGAGTGCTCCATTTGCTCTGATCATTGAGATCTTGCTGACGTTTCGGTCCCCACAGTTCCGTAAATGGCCAAAAAACCATCATTTTCTGGAATCTGTGGTATTAATATTTTAAAAAATTATATTAAAAAAAGAAAATACATTCATATATGAATTAATTGAATGACGTAAATGCTCTTGATATTTGTAGAAAGTGGATAGATTGCTTGGAGGGTTGAGATTTGTTGAGGGAATAAAATTTGAGGATGATGTGAAGTACATGGATTTTTTGCTACGTGTAAAGCGTGTGGAAGAGGATGCTAAAGCCAAAGGTATATGGGATGCACCTCACCCATGGTTGAACATGTTTGTGTCCAAGTCCGACATTGCTGATTTTGATCGTGAAGTGTTCAAGAAAATCCTCAAACATGGGGTTGGTGGTCCCATTCTAGTGTACCCACTATTGCGAAGCAAGTAAGTACACTAGACACATTTCTTCTACTTTGCAAGTGCTTTGATTATCATTATGTTACATAAAAAGGTTTAATTAGTTGAGTTGATTGAACTATAATGAGGGGTTTCAAATGTCTCAATTTGATGTTTGATCCAATTTTTCAAACATTAACTTAAAACGTGACCATTTCAACTCAATGCGATCATGTCACTATTATGGCCATATAAAAAACTATGATGGTGTAGTTTATAGTGCGATTGGAATCTTATTAGTTTAATTTTAGTATTTTTTTAATAATTACATAAGCTAGATTTGGCAAGATAGATATTTTTTACCGTCAAAGAGAAGGAAAGCTATGATTCACAAAATTTTATAAATTGCGTTGGTTGGGTTGGTTGTGTGATTTTGACATGAACTGCTAAGGTTGGCTGTGTGATTTTATCATGATTATGACGAGGTTAATTAATTAAAAACTAGCTACCACTAGTGGTAACATATGAACAATGACAATTTTGTGTGACACACAAAGCAAGAGATATGGACCAAGGGGTCCACTGGGAACACCCAACTGTGACCTTGGTTGCAAAGTATATGAATCACCTGAGCCATTTGCCTCTTTCACCCTAATTTGCTTCAAGGACCACCAATTTTAAACGGGGTGGGTAAGATTTGGAGGGTGGGTTCTATTGATATTGCACTTGTGTTGAACTAGAAAGGTTAATAAGCCAAAATGGGACCCCATTTCCCATATACTTCACCATCTATTGGTCGTATGGTAACCTCAGCTGTTTCATCACACTGCGGTTGTACCTTCTTTATCTCAGCTTGTTGGTACTTTATGGCACCTATATGTATAGTATTTTCTATCCAATTTTTAAAATTTTCCCTGATTTTTTTAGTTAAATTGCTTCTAAAATGAGTAGTTTTGTAATGGTTAAAAAAATTTATTGTTGATATTTTATATGCATATAACTACAACTATTTATTTGTTCATAAGTGTTATATTAGTGATTTTGTTATCCTAAAAAGTGTTACCAAAAAATTACCCTAAAAAAAGTAAGATTTTCACTTTAAAGTAGCCCAATTTTTTAATAAAATCATTTCTCCTTTTCTATCTGTTTTTTATCACATTAATCATCACATCATTTTATTCTATTGTAAAAAAATATGTATACGACAATCTTTGTCATGTACCTATTATTCACTATCACTCCTTGCCTGTGGTTGGCCAATAAGGCAACTGGGAACCTACATTCCTTTCCGGTAGGACAGCCATATAAACAAAGCTAATTGCACAATGCACATAAAAATAATTATACTAGTTGATTACTATCAAATGTGAATGAGTGATAGAATAGTTAAGTTTTTTATTTTTATATTAAAAGTTGTTCCTTTTTCAACTTTATTTATCTTAAATTCTGATTTTTCAACGTCAATTTGAAAATTCTGGAGCCACTTTTTTCTGTGCATGGCACTATGTGCTTATTTTATAAAGCTAGCTATTGTGTACTTCCAAATGCTTTAAAATCTTTTTTGTTAGAAGAAAGGACTCTAGTAATCAGGTTTTTTTGGAGAGTTTCTTTTTTTGTCGAGCTCATTAATCACTTTGGTGGAGCTCATTAAACACAATCAGTAGTAGAAAGTAATCCTTTGTGATCGATGAAAACGAGATATTGGCATTAATTTTGCATTCCAACAACGTATCTTTCATGGTCAGTTTTGCCAATAAGAATGGACAAGGATATTTATTCGCCAACCGGATTACAGTGACACCAGGTTTTGTATTTTCTCTTGAAATGGGATTTGATTTCTGACAGACAAAAACAAAATCTCCCTTGTGGTTCCACATACACAGGGATATTGATGCTGCTTTTTCTAAGGATTGGAATTTGGTTCCCTCTTCAAGGGTCCCCTCCCCTCTCCCCCACCTTGCCCAATCTGCAACTGGTTTAAGTCATGCGCGACCCATTAATTGACCTCATGCATTAATTCCCTCCATCAACATTATTAGAACATTGCATCGCGTAGGATCGAACCATAACCTCCTACATAATAGTCCTTCAATGTCTCGAATCAAACCACTAGGTTACTAGTTCGAGGTGTGTGTATGTATTATATACTCTCACCCCTTTATCCTTTATTAGTAAATCAATTAACATTTCAATCAAGAGTTAATCAAGTTGTAAGCATCTCCTAATGAAAACGCCACATGAAAGGCTGCAAAAGTCAAGGGGTTAAATTCTGGATTAGTCTCATAACTGATTATCAAAATATCAATATTTTAGAGAGCCAATTAAGATAATTACAAAGTTTTATTAAAAAAGTCTCGTATACATTGAATGATATATATCAATGATGAAGCTAGCTCCTTACTATTTCATTATGTTCCTTAAAATGATGAAAAGTAAGTGCAGTATGACTTATTTTACTCTAGGTGGACCAAGATCCTGTTTTATTTTCCCTCTAGAAATTTGTGAAATCAATACTACTATTCTTGTCATGATGTACCCTAAATTGTGATTGCAATTTTAATTGATTGATTAATAATTAAGGTTCTTGTTTTTATGATTAATCAGGTGGGATGATAGACACTCGGTAGTGGTGCCAGACAGCAACATTTTCTACATAATAGCATTACTCCGATTTATTCCACCACCACCTAAGGGACCACCTACTGATAAATTGGTGGCACAAAACAATGCAATTATTCAATTGTGCTACAACAAGGGATTTAATTTCAAGTTATATCTTCCACACTACACGTCTCAGGAGAATTGGATGCGACACTTTGGGGATAAGTGGACTAGATTTGTCCAGAGAAAACAAAATTTTGATCCAATGGCTATTCTTGCACCTGGACAAAAAATATTTTCCAGAAACCAACTTAAATAATATTAATTAGATTATTAGTTTTATTAGCTAGATAGATTGTTTCTCAATTAACCTTGTAATTTTGTTTTCATTTTTTTTCCCATCGATCTTGTTGTTGTGTCTTTCCCGAACCAATTACTACAATGTTCATCCATATTGTAAATCATCAATATTTTTGGGGGTAAATCAATGTGAAATCTTAATCCTTTGCGCATCCTATCCCATATATAAAATATCGCATATAAGAAAAAGTGTTATAATTGATAATTCATAAAACTAAATCTAAGTTCGAATTATGATTTATTATGTTTTACTTACTTTTTAATCGAACTCTGATTTATGCGATCCCTTTCCTAAAAATACGAGATTAAGACCAACAAATCTAATTCAAACCCACGAGGAGAAAGTGTATATATGAAAACAATTACGTAATACTATAAGTAGAGGTTCCAAGCTCTCTCATTCGCTTGTAAACAAAAAACTTGATTGAGAGATGTCGAATCTTTGTTGTTTTGATCTCGAGCAAATTATTATGGATGAAATTAAGGGGGTCAAGAGTATGATGTACAGAGGTTCGAACTAATCTTGGTGATGCATGACACGTATATGGACTAGCTAGTAATTGGATAAAGTCACTTTCATCCTATCAAGCAAACTGGCTAGTGCTTGTCAACCAATCATTTTCCTTTGGTCTCTTTGGATTTTTAGTCTTTATTAGAATCTATCTACGTGCCAATTAGTCATTTGGACCACGCACTAAATTTGTATATGTGTCTTACATATGCTAACAGGCTATGATTTCTATGTTGACTCCATCGTAAATAATCATGTTTGAAGCATTGTTAGACACTAAATATTGGTATATCTCAATTGCAAACGGGCCATTATCCACATCGACAATAATATTTGAACTCAAATATGAGTTTATGGCTAAATTCAAATAAACTTATTTTTAGGGAGCTGTAATTCAAATAAACTTAAAAGGCTAAATGCATACAGTTGATTTGAGTGTAAAAGCCACTAGGGTTTGGAGTTAGGTATCACGGACTCTTTATTGCTACTTTTGTACCTTTTTTTCATATGGAAAGATCAAATCCACATCAATAAAACAAGCTAAAATCTCAAAGGGAAAGCTATCACTTTCTCTTCTTTCTTTTTTTTTTCCCTTCCTCCCTTTGAACTGGTTTCCACACAAATCCTCGGGCTTTGCTAGTTTGACACAAAAATCAAACAAAATCTACTTGGCTTCATGATTCTCCACTTTCATATTGTTTCTTTTGGTAACTTTTGTTTCCTTTCGTCTTGTTCTTTTTCTCACTTCTGTAATTTACTTTTTACTCATCGTATTAAAAGTAGAGAAAATTAAAGTAGATAAAGAATAATAATATTTTGGGGTCCCCTACTTAGCTTTAGAAGGCAATAATAAGATCATGATTTCTTGTAAGAAGCACCAACCAATCACAAAACGTTACGCAATTAGACTCATGCAAAAGTATCATATACGTTCAACAATGGTAAACGTGTCATGCACGAACGTGCTTTTTTTCCAATCTGTATTTTAGAATTTTGTTTGGTAAAAATAGCAGTTGACTGATAAGCTAGTTTATAATTTATAGCTGATGACTGATAACTTTTAGTTGATATTTCCTCCGGTCTCAAATATAAAAAAAGATTCTTTTTTAAGGTTTATTGAGTAGTTAATGTATCTGGTCTACATTGTAAAGAAGATACATTAATTATTCAATGAACCTAAAAAATGAATTTTTTCTTATATTTGAGACCGGAGGAGTAGTTTATAGTTGATGGGTGATGACTGATGGCTGATAAGCTAATTGAAGTGTTTGGTAAAATTAGCGGTTCAACTAGCTAATAAACGTAAAATGACATAAAAAGGCATTCTTAATTCATAATAAAAGGACATTTTTAAATTATAAAATTAAGAATAAAATTATGAACTATAAACTAACAAAAATGTTAAATTTAACTAACAAATAAATTTATTTTTTTTGAAAGAACTAACAAATAATATTAAAAACGTAATTTTTTTTTCTACAGTATTGTAACAATTGACATTCCTTAAAAAAATGTTGTAGCAATTGACAGTAATACAATAAAACATTTTTTCGGAAAAAAATAATAACGTAAGAATGCTTATATACGTGCCTTAAAAAAAGTGTAACAATATATGTTTTATTAGAGAAAATATATATAAAAGCAGCACCAGAAAAACAATATATATAAAAAAAAAAATGTTAGTAAAAAAACTGTTAGTCAAAACAATAGATATAAACGTAACATGTTAGTAAAAAAAACAATATATATAAACGTAACATGTTAGTAAAAAAAAATCAAAAAAAAAATGTTAGTCAAAACAAAATATATAACTGTAACATTAAACAAATTATAAAGGGGTAGAATTGGATTTTAGTTAAATGAATAAGGATAAAATTGGAAGAAAAGATGATAAGCTACAAGCTATAAGTTCAAACGCTACTTGGAATAGCGTCTGAAAAATAGCTTATAAGCTCGTGAAATAAACTATAAGCTCGTAGTGAAAGACCATTACCAAACAGAGCTTTTTTTGTCAGACGAACTTATAAGCCATCCGCAATAAGCTATAAGCTCGTTCAGTGGTCTTACCAAACATACCCTAGGTGTAACAAAGTACGGACGCGTAAGCTATGCGCGTGTAACTTGTAAGAGTATAATCTTAGTTACAAGTTGCAACTTCTATTTCTACTTAGCAGTAGTTTAATTTAGTGTCTGCGCTTTCAATATGCTTTGTTTGGTTTGATGATTTAAAAACAGAATGAAATTTAAGCGAATCATTGTATAGTCAAACATGGTATGTACGTATACATTAGTGTGATCCGTGTACAAGTACAACTGAAAATGTTAATTCTCTTTAGATAACAGAGATTTATTTGAAGGTTGACCTCTTTCAACAAATGTTGTTCGTTACATGTCGATCAAGAATTGAACTCTGGACAAACGGCTAATGGGCTCAATATCTACCACTTATGTCACACTATGTTGGCCTAGTCCTCTATTTTAACTGTACTTTATTTTGAAATCCAAAATTTATGTATTTGCTTAAAAAAAAATCATAATTTTTTTATAACTTAATTTGTGGTTTATTTTTTATGTGTCATATTTTATTAGTGATGTGAAATTATATTTGATGATTTGACATTGTTGATTTGCACTAGAAACATGTTACATTTTTTGTTTTGTTTAGTTTCATTTATCAAATGTAAACCTATTTTTCTAAATGTAATTTAACCTCATTAATGAATATGGGACATCAAAAAAAAAATTAAAATAGGTTGTGGAATAGATCCTAAAATTTGGGAAACAACGGGACTAAAAACCCCAAATTAAAAATGGTGGGATGATAGACAGCAAAATAGTGACAAAAAATCATTAATTTAAGCCTTAATACTAGTATTATTTTCCTTACAATCACTTCACTTACAATATATGAAAGCAAGATACTACCAAAATTATTTAACTACCCATACCTAATTTTCTTCCAAACTTATTCCTTTACAACTTTAGGGCTATTTTTGTCAAATCCACTATCAAAACCCACTTAACCAAAACTCACTTTCTCACCTTTCTTCATTTAATAATAAACTTTTCTCTCTCATCTTTATTTATTTAATAATAAACTTTTCTCTCACCTTTATTTTCTAATAATAAACTTTTCTCTCTCAATCTCACTCTCCTCTCTTATCTTTTTCTTACCAACTTTCTTCATTTTTCATTTTCTCTATTAATTTTCAATTCGGTTTTACTAACAAGTTTTTTTCAGAGGAAACTAACAAGTGTTGTTGTTATAGCAAAATATGATTTTGTATTTTACGATAACACTATTATATAATATGTTAATTATGTTTTTTCACGGGACGTATATTAATATTTTTCACACTTAAACATATTAGTAAATAAAACCTATGATTATTTTTATTTATTAGATTTTTTCATATCGTCAATACTAAAACAAGAACAATATTATAATATATTGTGATTAATCATACTTCAATTTTTTTCTGTTGTTTTTTTATAAATGTATCACTAAAAACCCGTTGGAATGTACAATTGTAACAAGGGACCCATTTTAGTAACTACAACGAGTGATCAGTTTTAATTAGTATTTTTTTTAATATCTCTATTTAAACACCGCGACTGCCTAAGTTTTATCAATATATTCAAAAAATATATGTGGGCGTATGAACTATATATTAATTAAAATATATATGTGAGTATATGTTTGTTTTACGGGAATATATTAGTATATTTCTTATTTCTGAAATCTAATGGGAACTATATATTGATAAATATATATATGAGTGTATGGACTATATATTAATAAAAATATATCTCACTATATGTTAGTATATGTTTATTTGTGAAATGTATTTTCATTTATTTTATTTTTTAATATCGTCAATACTAAAACAAAAACAAAAATTATAATATACTATGATTAATCATACTTCAATTTTTTCCGTTGTTTTTTTTAAAATGTACCAATAAAAAACCTGTTGGAGTGTACAATTGTAACACAGGACCCATTTTAGTAACTATAACGAGTGATCAGTTTTAATTAGTATTTTTTAATCTTTCAAAAGAAATTAGTATTTTTTAATATCTCTATTTAAACACCGCAACTGTCTAAGTTTTATTAATATATTAATAAAGTATATGTGGGTGTATGGACTATATATTAATAAAAATATATATGAGTATATGTTTGTTTTACAGGAATATATTAGTATATTCTTATTTCTGAAATCTAATGAGAACTATATATATTGATAAAATATGAGTGTATGGACTATTATTAACAAAAATATATCTCACTGTATTTTTTTTACGGGAATATGTTAACATATGTTTATTTATGAAATATATTTTACGATAACAATATTATATAATACACTAATTATGATTTTTCACGGGATGCTTATTAGTATTTTTCACACTAAAACATATTAGTAAATAAAAACTATGATTATTTTTATTTATTAGCTTTTTTAATATCGTCAATACTAAAATTTAATATATATTTGTTCATATTAAAATTTAATTATTTTATAATTTTTCATTACTACCGATCAATATATAAATTATTATGCTTTAAATACTTTACATATTTTCACTACGGACAAAAAAAAAATCACTATGCCAAGCGCAGCCGAGACGCAACACATGGCGGAGCCGCAGTCACCGCGCTACCCGTGCTGTAGCACGGGTATCTCGACTAGTTAATGTGAGGAAACAACTCCAGATGACCTCGAATAGGGTCCTAAGTGATACATGCAATGATATACTCATAATTTAAAATGTTTGTTCAACAACCATATGAGACAATTGGGAACATAGTACACAAACACATGATCATAAAATATTGCATTGAAAGGTGTGAGTGTGTTGCTTTTGTGGTGAAAATCTTTTACCAAATAGTTTGTTGACTGTTTTATTTTAAAACTAAATTATGATTCCGTTAAATAAAACAGTAGTTTTGATGACTTTAATACGAGTTGAACTTTCATATACGTACCCTATGCATGCAACTTCTTCTCTTAGTATATAAGATTGCTGGATTGAGTAGTTCCAGGTGATCTCTTGCAAAATCAGCCTTCCTTTTTTCATTTTTTCTAGTGTCTCCATGTTGAAGCACGTGATTATCTTCTTTTGTTGAAAATATGCTTTTGAGTTATAAAATATACTTCAAAAGCAGAGCTTCTTTTTCAACCATGCATGGAAGACTATTTGGCAATGGCATCAATTCTGATTTTGTTCATTTGGTTACAATCCATGCATACTCAATTTTTGATAAGATTGTGTCTGTATGCCAAATGAGATTTAACTTTACGGGACTCTGCTCTATTCATGTTCCCCCCATAAAAGAATATTCTACTTTTCATAACTGAATATAAAAAAAATTCAAAGAGCATAGTTAATTTGACTTGAATAGTAGATATTCATGCTTGTTGAATGAAAGAATTGATTCTTTGGTTTTGTACTATTGGGAACATGTGGTTCTTCTGCAAACAACTATTAATGGCTATAGGGATAGTCCAAACGGTAAAGTAGTTTTTTTTTAAACATGACTTTGGAAGAAAAAAATGATAATATTTGACTCAACATTGTCATATGTGTGCTTATTAAGCTGAGTAAGAAGTGCTGAATAGTCCTTTGTTGGTCACATCGCCTTTTATAAATTAAAAATAATGAAAATAGACTTTTGGAAGTACAAAATCCAAACAAAAACATTTATAGAGATCAGAATAAAATAAAAAGCTTTATATTTAAACATAAACTCAAATAAATAAATAAAGGGAGATTAGTCACTTTAGTCCCTGAATAGGAAAAAAGTCCTCACTTTAGTCCCTGAATGTAGATAAATTGTAAAATAGTCCCTGAATGTAGACTCTGTTAGTCAATTTAGTCCCTGAATGCAGACTTCGTTCGTCAATTTAGTCCTTGAATGTAGACTCCATTAGTCACTTTCGTCCCTGAAATTGACCAACAGAGTCTACATTCAGGGATTGTTTTGCAATTTCTCTGCATTTAGGGACTAAAGTGACTACTCCTTTCTCATTTATGGACTAAAGTGACTAATTATCTATAAATAAATTAAGTGTTTGATATTTGCACCAAGGATGATATTGATGCTTCAAAAAAGAAGGGATGATATTATTTAAGGATTATAATTAATATGGGTTGCTTTAATTTTATGACCATTTTTAAGGAGGCTTTATGATGTGTGTGTGTGTATGAAACAGGTAAATTTTATTTATAACTAGAAGTATTAAAAAGTCATTTTTATTTGTCGGTTTTCACAATTTTTCAATTTTAGTCTCTACATAAATTTTATTTAGTTTTTGTCTCTCTTGTACTTTTATTTTTAGTTCCTTGAGGTTTTGTTTGATATTTATTTAAAATAAGAATCAAAATTCAATGAAATTTATGTTCATAATAACTTTGATGATCGGGATTTTACTAACACTAAAAATATACATTACTCAATAATCTGTTAGAATAAATTTACTACATAAAAGTACGTTTAAATTTGTCCAATGCACACCGATAAATCTAGCTATGCCCTTACATTTGATAATCACCTTTTCAGTAATGATAAGAACATTTTTTTCTCTAACACTTTCTCATGGCCATTTTTTATATACAACTCAATTCTAAAGTACATGACTCACATTGATTTTACATGATAAGAGATAAGTGTAAAAAGTATTTAAAAAAAAAAGTGTTCCTAACACTCCCCTCTCACTCTCATCAAAGTATATTATTTTGATTTTGATATTTTTCACCACAATAAGTCTATTCAGGGTGCTTGTACCAAAAAAAAAAATGTCTATTTAGGGTTTATGATGCTTAAAGCATACACCATAGTAATTTGAAAATTTTATAAAATGTGGGGGTATATTCGTTAAGTATGCGTCTACCCATCGAAATTCATATTTAAGTTACTGTTGATGCACAACAGAGCCCGCTATAGAGCCCACTAATGATATTAGAGTGTTTCTTTTCATAATTTCTTTTTTATTACTGTTCTTCCCCCTGCACTTTACGTTCGCGCCCAACTGAAATACTCAAACTATCCATGTGTTAGTTAACTAACGCAAGTGTAAAAATATGTGCATGTTAAATGACGCTGCGTGACTTAACTCACGCATAGTGACTTAACTCACTTTTTTTTAATTTATTTACTATACTCAAGTTATTTTATTTACTATATTCAAATTATCTTATTTACTTTATTCTAATTTATTTTTTTCACTTTATTCTAATTTATTTATTTTCTAAATTATTTGTTCACTTTATTCTAATTTATTTAAATTAATTTATTTACGTATTTACTTTACTCTAATTTATTTATGAGCTTAAAATAAATATTGATTCGAATTTATTCATTAAATAAAAGAAAATTAACTAAATTAATATTTATTCATTAAATACAAAATTAAAAAATAAAAGCAAATATAAATAAAAAGGAATGAACAAAATTTAGGCATATAACAACATCTCATTTTATTAATAGAATTCATACAATACAATGGTTGATACAATAATTTATTCGAATTCAATAAATCTACTTATTTTCTTTTTACCCTCTTGGGGTAAAAAGTGACCAATCATCTTGGGGTAAAATAGTGAGCAGCCTTCTTGAGGAAAATACATCATCAACCGTTGGGGTAAATTTAAATATGGTTCTTTTTATACCCCAAGAAGATTCTTTTTACCCACGGTAAAAAGTTTCTGGGGTAAAAGAAGCAAATTTGAAACTACCCCAAGGGTTGATCACTTCCCCAAGTCGGCTACTCACTATTTTACCCCGAAGAAGTTTGATCACTTTTGTCCCAAAAGAGAAAAGAGACTATTGAAAAGAAAAAGAAAAGAAAAACTGAGGGAGAGAGTGAGGAGGGGGAGAAAGTGATATGGTGTGAGGAATTAGGGAAGTATGAAGGGGTATTTATAGGTGAGAATGGTAGTGTGGGTTATAAATACCATTAATGTGGTCAAAAAACGTGTAAAATTTGGTAAAAAAATATGTGGATTGAATGTTGAAAAACTGACCAAAGACCAAAAAAATGTTTGGTCTTCAGTTCTGATCACCGGCCAACGTGCGTGAGTTAACTCGCGCACATGCCAGTGGTGCGTGACTTAGGTCACGCATAGCTTATAACGTGCGTGAGTTAAGTCACGTTGTGTGACTTAACTCACGCAGGGGTATAATTGTCCAAACAGCTGGGTGCGAGCAAAAAGTGCAGGGAGAAGAGCATAAATCTTTTTTTTTTTAATTTCTGTTCATAAATTGTTTATGGGAAATGCTAACAAATATCTTTAGGACACTTATGGGTACAAACTTTATTTTAGAAATTGTGCATTCAACATATTCAAACAACAAAAGTATATTTTTTTGCATAAGCTTGTTAATATATTTTTTTGTATAAATTGTGCATTTCTAATTTTGAATCTTTATTAACAAGTGTTCTTGATGCACTTTTTAACATGACCCATTGTTAAGTGTCTAAGTCATGAAGTCCAAGTTTTTTTCTGGTCAACATGCCCATGAGTTTTTCGGGATTAATTTTGAAACCGGAATACTTTGAATATAGTTTCTTGGAAAGTTTTGTGAACCGAAAAATTCAGTTTATATTTAAAATTTTACTCTCTGTTGTTCTTGGAAAATTTGAAAAACTCGAGAAAAATATTAAAATGAGATAGGTAGTTTATAGATGTTGGCATAATGGGAGATTTTTAAGAAAAATGTAGGAGTGACGATATAAATAGAGGTGTGGGATAGATTTGTCCGGCTTACATTGCATATAGTAAGACTACAACTGGAGATTGGGATTTGCCCATATCCAATAGAAAAATGATATTTGTACATAATTTTATGACAACTTATGTTCTTATTCACTCTCTTATTTTTTCTCTCTCTATTGTTTTTGACCAACAAGAAGAGAGAAAAAGTAAGTTTTCACCAAATAGTTGTTCAAATATCATTGCTATATACAATATTGCCATGCTTCTTTAAAAGTTATATGGAAAATTTTACAATCCATACCCCCTATTTTAAATAAAACTCAGCATTTTGTTTAAACAGCCCGACAATTTAAAAAACTATAAAAACCCAGAACGTTTTTGATATTTCACTTTTTGAATTTTCTTGAACAATCTTTTTTAAATTCTAGTAAATTTTATTCATTAATACAATATGAACGTATTTTATACAGTGTAAACTAAAATGAAATACTGATAAAATATAAGATTTGATCGGGTTTTGGACGCTCGATTTTGAACGATAAAATATTTGGAGTTGGATTGTTTTGGTTTGGTTTCTTCCTGAACATAGAAAAAGAAAATCAAAGCAAATGATTGATTTCAGTTGAATCTTTGTGTTGGTCAAATCATTGATAACTCTTCTTCATGTATATGTTTTTAATACCTTTTCAGTCTTTATTTATATGTTACTATCATAAGTTTTAGCTAGTTGTAGGCACTAATTAAATAGATTGTTATTTTAAACGATTAGGTGTGATGTATTGAACTTCTCAAGTAACCAGACAATTCTTGTACTTTAATTTTTTTTTTCTTCATTTGTTTAGCTAAGCAGCTTGATTGTTTGAAGTGGGACACTTCGATGAAAGTTACATACACATTGATGTGTAAGTGTAACCAACTCGTGGAAGAATGGAAAAACTATTATGTTTGGCGTCGTCTCGATGTAGGGTTGGCTCGTACGTCTTATAATAGATGTTCTCTTTTATATATTATTTTGTCTCAAATTATTAGTCTCTTTTATAATGCAAATACAATTTTTTTTTTCCACTAACATACCCTTATTTATTGCATTTTAATCATCTATAACTACCTCATTAACTATAATTAATAAATGCGTTTTAGTAATTGGTACATATTTTGCTATTAAAATCAACATTATTAATCATTTCTTAATAACCGTATAAAACTTAAATAAGACATCTAATGTGAGACGTATGAAGTGTTATTTTGTTTCCGCTTTTGCATTTTGAGTTGGTTGTCTAGCTAGCTGAGTACGATTCGATTCATTGATTTGGGTGTCATCAGAAAACAGACCCATAGTTAGAAGAGCTAAAACTTGTATTTAAACGAAAATAACAATTTTACAATAATAATCATGTATTTACCCAATTTTTATCACATTCTATACGGTTTCATTTTAATCAATTGAGTCAAATATGATCAAAATTTGGGACACACAAGATTAGGTTATTCTCGTTGTGGTAAACCGCATTTAGTTTGGAGATCATTTGTATGAAAGACCATTGTGAAACCATGACATAATAAGCTAACTACAATTTAGAATAGTTCGGACCTTATCTACTAGATATGAACAATAAAATAGCTGCAGTTTACTACAAGGATCCAAAACGGTGTTAAATAAAAATTTTGAGGGCGCGAAAAACGGTTGGAAAATAAATTCTCTAATAAGGGGTATTTGGTTTTGATTCATTTGATTTGGCCCGAACAGAAGGAAAAAAAAAAAAAAAACCAATTGGATCAAATTTGGATTCACCATATCATTAGTTTGATTTTTATACCACTACTTTTTTTTGAGCAAATTTTACATCTTACAAGTCTGATTTATTTGTATTCAGTCTTACTCGTATTCTACCATATATTTTCTCCGCTGTGCTGCTACTCACTTGTAGTCACATGCATCATTTGCAACTTCCAAGGTTCGAACTTAGGTGGATTAACTTGAAGATTTGTTTCAAGTTTTTTAAATTGGTTTCCAAACAAACTTAAAAATTGTAAAATTATACATATGTGCTGCGAAGAATATACTCGATATCTCCAACTAGTTCCTATACCCCAGATTTTCCTTTGCCCCGTATTTTTTCCGGACAAATTGAAATTCTAGATTTTTCACATTTTGAGAAAGTTCAATATAAAAAAAATTGCATAATTAAATTAAAGAAGATTAACGTTGGTTATAACATGTTCAATATTCCCTAAAGAAAATGTTCAATATATTTGTGATTACGACTCAATTGATAATTATAGGAATACCAAGTTACCAACTTCTCCACACTTATATGAATCAAACTACTAAACTTGATAAAAAAAAAACACGTTCACTATTGTTTGAAGTATAAGCTTTGTTTTGGAAAACAAGTGTTATCGACCTAACCATAGTTTTCTTCTTCTTTTGTTTTATAATTAAAAAACATGAAAATTATGGTTTGAAGATTTCACCGGTAACGGATGCACCTATATGGAAATTGAGGCAGCTGCCCGCACACCTTCTTTTTTTTTAGCATAGGAAAAATGAATGCATTTCATTCATAAGTAGAGTATACAAAGTAAGCAGTACATTATAGAAAATATGGGGGCTAGTGTGGGAATAGGATGCTCTAGTTATGTTGTGAGCGATCTTATTTCTTATATTTGGTAATAATTGAATATTTTACTATTATTCTACTAAATATAAATAAATATTATTATGTATTGTCCCAACAAAAATATTGAATAATTTTATATGTAAATAACTAAAAGCAAAATTATATGAAAGATGAAATTTTAATCATTGTTTAATTACATAAATAGATAGATATTTTTTATAGTATGAAAAATAAAAACTATACAATAATTACTATAAAATATAAAGACACATAAATGTTTTTTATCTTCGGAAAGATACATAAATGTTGAAGCTTCTTTAATCTTTCAGACGTATAATGATATAGTTGTACTTGTAATCTCTAATTTTTCTATGGTAATTAATGTGACTATTTTATGATTTATGCACACTGTTATAATTTTCAACAACCATTTTCAACAACCAAAGCTGAGCCACATCGAAATGCTCTTATCTGAAAGATCATTCAGCTTCCACCACCTCTCGACCTCTGATCCACCGAAAGAAACCATAAAAATTCCAAAACCAAACTTGATCCAAAGAGCTGACTCCCGATCTCGAATCAAAAGCGATCGCCCCACCAGACTTTAGGACCAAATCAAAAGGGTACCCCTCACCCTCGGTACGCCAAAGAAACACCAAATCCTGCCAAACAAGATTGCAACTAGACACTGACTCCCGATCTCGAAGCAAAAGTAATCGGCTCACCGGTAACCAGCACACAAAAAAGTATGACAACCGACAAGATAAGCGGTGGTGCAAACAACAAACAGATCAAAAGGAAAAGGCTCAACTCAATGGGACCCGCTTCCTCCAAACACCCTAAAACCTTAACAACCCCAAAAAACGCAAACAAGAGCTAGTGACGACGAACAAGGACCAGAGTAACAGAGACCGCCTCCAAAAGAAATTACCCTCAACAAACACCCGCCTCATCACCTAAACAACAACACCACCACCACGCATCACCACCACCACCACAACACAGACAGAATACAACATGGAAATAGTAAAAATAACGAACACCCAATGACTTGGGGGGTATGCCACCAAACAAGCAAAATCTGAAGCACCACGGCCACCGACGCGAACAACCACAACCACCATGACCCTTACAACGACAAATGATCCGGGAGTTCGTTGAAGGAAGATTAATCATGAATGAGAGAGATGTCGCCACACCTGCAGCCGCCGGAAACGGATCACATATATCGATACCATACAACATTCCCTCCACACCACATGTCCGTCACCACCACCGACCACCCCTTCAAATCTTCTTAAATCAATATTATTATGCTCATAACGTGTCATCTTTAGAGCATCTTCAGTAATGAGACATTTACTTAATAAGGACCGCAACCTATTAAATATTGTAGGAGAATGTTAATCAGTGCCCCCGAGGCATTGGTTAAGCACCAAATGAAGTAAAATTTTAGGCTTAAATGCTCTTTTGGTCCCTTAATTATTTAGCTGGTATCGCTTTGGTCCTTTAACTAAAAAAAAGATTGTTTGAGTACTTTATCTTTATCTCTGTTACCTGTTTTGGTCCCTTCTGTTAAAAAAATTCAAAAAAACGTTAGGGTTTGCACTATTCATCTTCTTCATTCTCCTTCCATCCCTTTCTTCATGATCTTCATCATCAACAACACACCAACCCAGAAGAAAAAAAAACTTTTTCATCATCATCAAATCTATAAACATAATCAATTTTCATAACTCAATCAATAACCAATTTTTCCATTCAAAAACATCTCTTTCAATATAAACAACACAATTTCTCAATCTCCCTAAACCAAATCAACCAAAATCTTCATATCTATTTCCTAATTTTTTTTTCCAGATTCAATAACAATAGGAAAATCCCATAGTTGGTCCTGTTTTTGAAATCAATTATCAAGGTAGTGCAAACCGAAAACACAAAATCGAACACAAAAATTAGCAAATTGGAATCCCGAACTTGAAAACGAAAATTAAATTCACCATAAACTAGAATCACAAACTTGTAAACGAAAAATAAACCAACATTTCCATAATATGGAAAATGGGTATCGCAAACTTGAAAAGGAAAACATGAATGACAACAAAGATGCATAAACTGGAATTAAAAATTAAAGATGCATAAACTGAGTTATTCAAACCGATTTCGTGTGAAAAATGGGTATGAATCCACTTTCTTCTTAGTTGAAATCAGAGATATATTAAAAATGGATTGAATTTCTTTGAGATTTAACACATGCCGAGTCAATCGAAAGGGCAAAGAAATGATTCATGCGGAAATGGGTTTAGATCCGAAAATGAATTTTTTGAAGGATTGGTGATGATGATAAAGGATTTAGATCGGATTTGAAAATGAAGTTTTTTTTTTTTATTTATAAAATAGTGATGGAAGAGATGATGATGAAGGTTTCAGGGTTTGTTTGTTGTTTTTGATGAACATGATGAAGATTAAAAAAATAACTGAGTTTTTATTTTTTTTATTTTTCTGGGTCTAAATATGTATGAAGGTGATGAAGATGAGGGAGAAATAGAATGAAGAAGATGAAGAAAGGAAAGATATAAAAAAAACTTAAATGCTCTTTTAGTCCCTTAAATATTTATTTGGTATCACTTTGGTCCCTTAACGTTTCCAGAGCCAATGCCAAAACGACATGTGTACCACACTTAACGTTTTTTATTAAACCTAATGGAAACCTAACGGAAGGGACCAAAAAGTGTAACGAAAATTAAATTAAAGTACTCAAACAATCTTTTTTTTAGTTAAGGGACCAAAGCGATATCAAATAAATACTTAAGAGACTAAAAGAGCATTTAAGCCAAAATTTTATTAAAAAGTAATGTAATTATTACTTCATAAAAAGTAATAGTTTAGATTTTCAAGATAGAAAGTTCTATTTATAGATTCCTTCAAGACCCAATATTGTATTAGAGGGGAAAAAAATGAGTACTTAGTGACCGACAACTATATAAGAATTCTTTCTCTATTCAGCAATTACAGGTCTCACAACTAAAATAGGAAAGAAATTTGATCAAAATTGGTCTCAGTATCTCAAATTCATGTAATTCTTACTCTTTTCGATTTATTTTTATTTATTTTCTAAATGCAAATTTTAAAGTACACATTAATAAATCTATTTAGGAACTCTTTTTAATCTACTATCATTTAAGTCGTTGAATCTTTAATAAATATTTTTATTAAAAAATTAAAAATAAATGATATATATACGTGAGACCTATTTAAAAACTATTTTTAGTTTGAGTTAAATATGTTTTTTGTCCCTATAAATATGTCGACTTTTTGTTTTAGTTCCTCCAAAAAAAATTCTTCAACTTTTAGTTCCCTAAAAAAATTCCACCTTCACTTTTGGTCCTTCCTTTAAAGTAAACTCACATGTAGAATTCATATTTTTAATAAAATTTTGCAGAAAGATTAATAATACTATAAGAATTTCTCTAAAAAAATTAGAATTTTTTTACAAACCATAAATTAAATATGATTTTATATATTTTTTGCGGTTAAAAATTCATATTTAATTCTATATTTTTTTAGAGATTTTTATAATATTCTACACATTTCTGCATATCATTAAAAAAAATACAAAAATTGACTTAAAAATAGAAACTAAATTGTCCTTGTGAGTCTAGCTCGGTTGGTATGAACAATGCATAAAATATGCAAAATCCGGGATTCAAACTCCAAAAAAAAAACAAAAAAAAAGTTGATATATATCTATAAAATCAAAGATATATTTAACCCTTTTAGTTTGGACATAATGCACAAGAGTCTCCTCTCTCATCGTACATGGCAATTAATTCCACACACTCAATTAAATATATAAAGAAAATTCATTTAGTGGGGATTTAAGTGGGACATGATGTTGGATGTTTGTACTCAAATTTATTTCTCAGTCCAACACAAGTAAGCACACGTGGGAAAGAGAAATGCAAGTTGTAGAAGTTGTTGCCACCACTTTAACTTAGCAATCTACTGTCAGCTGTGTTCGCGTGTGAATGAAAGAAGGAAACACACATAATCTAAGTTCCATACTAGTACTAGTAAAAATCTCATGATGATGACTTCTGCTAAGCAATTGATTATATAAAATTGAGAGGAGTTATATTCACATTTTCTTTTTAACACATTTTCTAGCACCCGCGTTTTCTTTTTAACATATTTTCTAACACCCGTTCATTCATTTAATAAAATTCAAATGAAACTCGTACTTTGTAAATAGATATCATATAAAATGGTGAAGTTACCTAATAAAAAAATGAATGCTAAAGTGAATGTTAAAAAAATAGTATTTTTAAGATTTCTTTAAAAATTTGCTAAAAAAAAAAATCTCTAATAAACTGATTGCGATAAACTCTCAAGTACTCTTGATATTAATGTTTCAAAATTTAACCTGTAAAACTAAAAATTATAATTTGTCAAAACAATATAGATTACAAAATTTTAAGTGATTATTTAAAATAAATTTTGATTGAGTAAAAAAGAAAAAAAATAATAAGTTCTGATTGAGTGAAAAAGAAAAATATTGTGAATTAAACGGTTTATATAACATTTAAAGTGCTGAAAAAAATGTCACGCCAAAGATTTTCCCTGTATACATACGTGTGTAAGTATTTAAAATAAAAAAATTGATCGAATAAAAAATAGCAAAATTGTAAATTAACTTGAGCTGAAATGTCAAAATTAAATATAACAATGAAAAAAAAACTACCAATAAACTAAACAATAAATTCAAATGGTTAATGAGCTCAACAAAAAATAATTTGTTTAGAAGAACCGAGTTTAACTTATGGGTTAAATAATCGTTAGTCAGACTTTACTTACCTACTCGTCGAATTTCAAATCAAGGTATCTTTTTCCAAAGAACCGAGAGTTAACAAAACAAAACAAAAAACTACCAATGCAAGTATCTTTTATATATAGGTATAGATCAAATATTAGTATAGGGATGGGTAACTCACTTGATGTCATTTATGAGTTGAAAAATCTTCATTTTCTTCATTATTTTATCTTGAAAATGAAAATTAATGTTTTGTAGTAAATTAGCTCTAAAGTAAGACCAAAGTTCCATGAATATTATTGAATTCAAATGCTAAAAACACCATAAACCACATCTTATCATGACGATTTATTGAAGATGATAAAAAAAACAGGGTTTTGTGTGTTGGGTTTGATTTAACTTTGCTTTATGTGTGTGTGTTTGTGTGTTGGTGTTATTGTTTCTATTGATCTTTTTTCCTTAAAGGTTTGAGTGTATATCTGTTTTAATATCAAAGGACAAGAAAATTAAGTATTAGGGTGGGTGTGGTGGATCTTAAAAGACGAAAGTTATGCTGAATATGTTGCCAGATTTAAGATTTTTAATTTTTTTTAAAATCTTTTCTGTTGAAATTCTCATTTAAAGATAATAACAATAAATGCATTATCCACGTGTACTAAAAAAATTGAAAAATAAATTTAATTACGCATTAAGCGTGTCAGATAAGCATATTTGCATAGTCATACAAGATTAAGGTCTAAAATCAAATAATTTTCAAATAAGGGATTTTTTTACAAGGTTAAACAAAAAATTGTCTAAATGGCAAAGTGTAAATACATATAACCCTAAAAAAAGTGGAGTAATATGTGATATTATAGGATCCACTAAAAATATATGTTAATTGTCCCTAATATATTTATGTATTTAAAAATCCATTCCAAAATTTTCATAAGATTGACTTTACTTTTACTTTTCATAAGTTGGCCCCTAAATGGGAATGATCGAATTTCATCAAGCACCGAGAAACGAACATATGCAATTTAGTTTAAGTTTAAGTTTTTTTTCTTACATTTTGGACGGAGGGGGTAGAATACTTACACCAGATCGTAAATCTAGATGTCTAAACTAAAAGAGTTGAGTGTACTAAAATGATAAAAACGATGTCGTTGAAATAGTCATTCCTCTTCTAACAAAAAAGTAGGAAGAAAATTTCAGATATCTTCTCTAAAACCAAACCAAACATCTCTTCAACACACAGACCATTTTCCTCCAAGATCCGACCAGATCCATCCATTTCCACCATCCATTTCCTCTCACTTTCTCTCTCCACCCCTTTCTCTCTCCAATTCACCCTTCAATTTTCCATTTCCACACATCTTCGAAAATTAGGGTTTCATCGAAAAATGCGACGGATCGTCACTCACGCATGAATCTCTGGTGCTGTTTATGGTTCAATCGAGAAGAAGAAGACAAAGAAAGTGTAATTCACGACGAAAGGTGTCAACTTGTTGAACCTGGTATGAACAACGACGACGAGGATATTTTCGGAAACGTTAATTCTGATGAAGATGAAGAAATTGAAGCTGGGAATTATGAGGAGAATTTTCGGAGAGAGTTTTTGATTGATGGGTTTGATTCGTGGCCTGCTGTACGGCGCTCGATCGGTGAAAGTAGCTCTGTTAGCGCCGCTGTAATCCCGAATTCCGGTCCGGAAAGTCCTGTTGCTGATGAGAACCGTGATTCGTCTCATAAGCGTGCTAAGTTCTACAAGTGAGTGTAATTTTTTAATAAAAATGCATTTTTTTTTATTTGGGTATGTGTATTTGCATTGTTACGAAAAAATGTTGAATTGTTGTGAAATGAATTAAAAAGTGGTTAATTTTAGTGTATTGCAATTGCGTTTGATGAATTTGACTGTGATGATTAATGTTTTTATTTTTTGTATGAATTCTCTCTTTTTTATATGACAAAAATTCATTGTGTAAATTATTTATGATAGAGCATTATGATGTTGTTTGATCCATAGCCGACACCACTTAGTGGGACAAGGCTTAATTGTTGTTGTTATGAATTGTGTATGTGCATTGGTATGAGAAAAGGTTGTTTTGTTGAGAAATGAAGTGAAAAGTGGTTAATTTTACTAAGTTTGTTTGTGACGATTGATTAAGTAAAACATGTTTTGTGAACTATGATGATGATGTTTGATGAGTTTGATTGTGATGATTTATGTTTTTTCTAGTGAATTCTTTATTTATTTATTTTTTATTTATATATAACAAAAATTCATTTTTTGTGTGAATTATGATAGAGCATTTTGATCTATGACTTCGTTTGATCCATGTAGTTGACACCACTTAGTGGGATAAGGCTTGATTGATGTTGTTGTAAATTTTGTATGTGCTTTGTTGTGAAAAAATGTTGTTTTGTTGAGAAATGAAGTGAAAAGTGGCTAATTTTTCTGAGTTTGAATGTGACGATTGATTAAGAAAAACTTTTTTTATGAACTATGAAGATGATGATGTTTGACGAGTTTGATTGTGTTTTTTGCAGTGAGTGTAACTTTGATGATCTGGCGTCTACGAGCAAAGTGAACTACTCTATGGATTATGCAGATTTTGACGGTTCTATTCAGCCTAGTAATAATAATTGTTATGGCGATTTTGCGTTGGTGTGTAGTGGTGAGGATGGTAACGGTGTGGAAGACGGTGGAGGGAATGATGATGACAATTCAGAACTTGAAGACCAAGAGATTGTTAGGATGGATCTTACAGATGATCTCTTGCATATGGTAAGAGACGGTGAAAGAACCGTTTTTTATATCCGTATCATTTATGTGTATCTTAAATAATTTTTTGTGTATTATGATATTTGGGTTTGATAACAAAAGTCTCACTTTCTTTATTTGTGAAATTTAGGTCTTCTCATTTCTGGATCAGAACAATCTCTGCAGAGCTGCCAGAGTTTGTAAGCAGTGGCGGGCTGCCAGTACACATGAAGATTTTTGGAAGAGTTTGAATTTTGAAAATCGGGACATATCTGAAGAACAATGTGAGCTTGAGTATATGTTGTATTTTTCAAGAATGTTTTTTCAGCACACCTTTTAACATTCAAGTTTTGGGCATTGGAAATTGTGGATTGTTCTTAGTAGAACTTTTGCTTTTGTAAAACTGTAAACCTTAACAAGCAAATGTGCTTATTCAAAGTTCAATGTGTAATTACAGTTGAGGACATGTGTAGGCGTTATCCGAATGCTACCGCATTGAGCATATCAGGACCTTCTATTTATTCGCTGGTCATGAAGGCAATCTCTTTGTTAAGGTAAGTGTTTTGTGCGACTTTGCATTGAATCAAGCCATCTTAGACTCCAGCTGATTTGTTTCATTCTTTTCAGGAATCTCGAGGTTTTAACATTGGGAAGAGGACAGATAGGGGATCCTTTTTTTCTTGCTCTACCTGATTGTACTATGTTGAGAGAATTGAATATCAATGATTCCACACTTGGCAATAGTATTCAAGAGATATCTGTCGTCCATGAGAGACTGTGTCATCTTGAATTAACAAAATGTCGTGTCATGCGAATACAAGTCAGGTAAATATATCTCAAACTTTGTCCAACACTTAGCTGTCACTTTATTGATACAATAAAAAGTGATGGTTTGTTCTTTTTTCAGGTGCCCGCAACTTAAAACCATGTCATTGAAGCGCAGTAACATGGCACAAGTGGTGCTTAGTTGCCCTCTTCTGCTTGAACTTGATATAGGTTCTTGTCACAAGCTTCCCGATGCTGCTATTCGTGCTGCTGCAACTTCATGCCCACAACTAGTGAAGCTGGACATGCGTAATTGTTCTTGTGTCAGCGATGAAACACTGCGTGAAATAGCACAACATTGTCCTAATCTTGGTTTTCTTGATGCATCATACTGCCCAAACATATCTTTGGAGGTGTGCTTCAAACTGTATACTTACTTTTTGCATATTTAAGATTGCATTTTGAACAAGAGTTTCTAGCTTTGTCTGACACGGTCACCTCTCTCTTTTAAGTCTGTTCGACTCCCAATGTTGACAATTCTAAGACTTCACAGTTGTGAGGGCATCACTTCTGCGTCAATGGCTGCAATTGCTCACAGTTCTATGTTGGAGGTATGTTATTTGTTCCAGATATTGATATTAACGATGTGTCTGAATTCCCGAGTATTAGGATGAGTACATGATATCACTGCCAATGCAGGTTTTGGAGCTTGACAATTGCAGTCTATTGACTTCGGTGTCGCTGGATCTTCCACGTTTGCAGAATATTAGATTGGTGTACTGTCGCAAGTATGTTTCTGCTTCATTTTCTCTCTCCTCAGAAAAGACAAAATTCCATTATTCACATTTGTCTTACTCTGTTGCTTGTGTACTTAATGTTTAAGAAAATATTTAATCCTTAGTTTATCTGATTAATTTTTTGAATGGTTTCCTTGGCAGATTAGCAGATTTGAACTTGAGAGCTATATCACTTTCTTCTATACAAGTGTCTAACTGCTCTGTACTCCACCGGATCAATATCACTTCAAATTCACTTCAAGTATGTCGTATAATCATGTCTTTTTTAACTCCACATTCTCACATCGTATAGTATAGCCCTCAATGATGACCTTTGTGGTTATGCAGAAATTAGCACTGCAAAAGCAGGATAGCTTAACTACGTTAGCACTGCAATGCCAATCTTTACAAGAAGTGGACCTCTCTGAGTGTGAATCATTGACAAACACTGTATGTGATGTTTTTAGTGACGGTGGAGGATGTCCCATGTTGAAATCACTAGTTCTTGATAATTGCGAGGTACATGAACATATATATTATTTTGGTATTTCTTGGATTCACTCTCTAAAATTTCACTATTCATGAGCTATGTTGGTACTATATTTTGACAATTCAAATTGGTGTTTAATGTTTTCCTACCCTTGACCCTTTCTACACAATTCTAATTGTATTTATAAACGATATAATCAACTAATCTAGTTGTGCCACACTGCCATAACTTACTGATTGAAATTTTTCCCATGGTTTCTATAATACCAATGTACTTTTTTATGTTATATTGATAATTTCTCACTTGAAGTTTCTGAAAGGGTATTTTTGGTATTCTGACAGAAGTTGCAATAGCAGTCTAAAGAATTGTTGAAATTCATGATTTAATTTAAGTAATTTCATGAATCATTTAGTTCTTACAATATTAGTATTTGAATGAATCAATTTGATACTATTTACTTCATAAAAAATGTTTAGTGGGAAATAATTGGGATTACATCTTAACTTTCCTGGTTGTTGTATTTGTGACAGATTAGGTTTCTTTAAATTCCTGGTATTTTGTCAGTGAAATGTTCTATATTCGTATTAATGGTAACATTTTTTTTTATCATATTCGGTGTTTGCTGCATGAAGAGCTTGACTTCAGTTCGGTTCATCAGCACCTCGTTAGTCAGTCTCTCCCTTGGTGGTTGCCGAGCAGTTACTACTCTTGAGCTAACATGCCCTTATCTTGAAAAGGTCATATTGGATGGTTGTGATCATTTGGAAAACGCATCATTTTGCCCTGTAAGTGATACTGATATATTAGATGCTTCATAGTTCGATTTTTATGAGAGGAAATCTTTTATTTTCTCCCTATTTTGAGTGCTTCGATTATTATGAGCCGAAATTTTTTATTTTTTCTTTCCTTCTGAGTTGATCATGTGATGAAATATGCGAGAAGTTAAAACTTCAGAATAATAGGTTAACATCTTTTGCTTGTATTTATTTAGCTACCTGCATGGTTTAAGTAATAGCTTCATACATTTCATTCCTAGAGGTTGTTGTGTTAGAGCTTTGTAATTGGGACCACGGTATTATCAGTGTGTTAAGATACATTGGATTCATTTGAATAAAACTTAACCCAATAGATACAAATCGTTGCTCATATCTATTTTGACTGTAAAGCTTAACACAAATCTTGATTCATTGTGGCGAGTCCCAACTTGCCCACTGAAATTTGTGTAACCAACTGCTTTTTATTGGCTGTGTATAGCCAACCTCTTTCTTAGTAACGATTTGATAAGATTGGTAAAATAGGTCTTTTCCGATTCATTCATGATTTGAATCTCAATCTGATAGCTAAGCAACTTCCGTTTTTCATTTACTTCTCAGGTTGGTCTTCGATCTCTCAATTTAGGAATATGCCCTAAATTAAACATACTCCGCATTGAAGCGATGTTAATGGTTTCACTTGAGTTGAAAGGATGTGGTGGACTGTCTGAAGCATCCCTTAATTGTCCTCTCTTGACATCACTGGATGCTTCCTTTTGCAGGTGATGCTTTATCCGCTAGTTTCTTGGTTATCCTGCTTATGTATGGAGTATGTACTGATTGTTGTTTTGAATTATAGCCAACTCACCGATGACTGCTTGTCTGCAACAACCCGTGCCTGTCCACTGATTGAGTCATTAATATTAATGTCCTGCCCATCGATTGGGTTAGATGGACTCTGTTCCCTGCATTGGCTCCCAAATCTAGCTCTGCTTGATTTATCATACACTTTCCTGGTGACTCTGCAGCCTGTTTTTGACTCTTGTAAACAACTAAAGGTAAAAAGCATCATATTTTAGTTTGCATATTTTTTACTGTTTTGCAAATTACAAATAGTATAATAGTAGTGAAGAACCACTCCTCCCATCCTCAAAACAAATCTACGGAAGTGAGGGTTATTTAGTTTAAAAAACCTAGGATATTATACACGTACGAGTTTTTTTGTCAATCTTGTGATTTAAATACTTATACTAGTGTTTGGATACAGATGGGAATAATGTGAGATGTCCAATAGTTGTTTTTAACATAATAAATCTCTAAAATGCTTAGTGAATAAGAGCTTAAATAAAATGTCTATCCAAGTGTACTCATAGTGCTTTACTTTCTCCCCTCTAATCTTTGTAAACATGAATTTGGTTATTTTCCCCTTTGTGAAATGTTATTTGGCTTTTATTAAAACATAACATGGTAATAATGTTAATTGGGTCACTTATGAATGTACTGATGATAATTTGTTGCTGATGAAATAGATGGATGTCCATCCATCTGTTAGAAGTCTTAATTAATTGTAATTTTTTTATTTTATGTTTTTGGAGTTCAAAAAAACCATTTATTTGATTTTTCATCGGAGTTAAAAAATATTTTATGTCTTCCTGAAACAATGAAGGCACATAAACTAACAGGAAAATGGAGATAGAAGGGGATCGAAAAGAGTGAAAGGAAAAGTGGGTAAAACTAAGATTGTTTTGTTTAAAGAAATAGAATGTTATTACACACTTGCTTACTCATTTCTTGGTCCACATATTATGGAATGACGTATGTTTGTATCATTATTCTCCTTTCCTTTTTCTGACGGTAACATTTTTGTTTCTTGAAGGTACTAAAGTTGCAGGCATGCAAATATCTCACCGACTCATCGCTTGAACCTCTTTACAAGGGGGGTGCTTTACCAGCTCTTCAGGAGTTGGATTTGTCTTATGGAACTTTGTGTCAGAAAGCCATAGAAGAGCTTCTTTCTTGTTGCACTCACCTTACACGTGTGAGTTTAAACGGCTGCGTGAATATGCATGATTTAAACTGGGGGCACAGTCAAGGGAAGTTTCCTGAGTTACCTGGCATAAGCATCCTATCCATCGCAAGTTCCTACGAAAACAACCATGTGTCAAGTGAGCAACCCACCCGATTACTTCAGAACCTCAACTGCGTGGGTTGTCCAAATATTAGGAAGGTTTTCATTCCATCAACAGCACACTGTTCCCATTTATTATGTTTAAACCTTTCTCTGTCAGCTAATTTGAAGGAGGTTGATGTAGCTTGTCTCAATCTATGCTGGCTTAATCTAAGGTATTGTTCGCCCCTCAAGAATGTGGATTGGTTTCTGACCTCATAACAAATTATAATGTTTTGACTTATCTCTTCAGCAACTGTTCCTCATTGGAAGTTTTGAAGCTAGAGTGTCCGAGATTGACCAATCTATTCCTTCAGGTTAATATTCTTATCTGCCAATTTAAATTTATCCACAGACATCATAATTGTTGTTTCTTGCAAACATATCATATTGTTCTAAATGTACTTTAAAATTTATTGTGGTATTATGTTTTTTCATATTTTTTGCATGAAAGATGCTAGAAACACATTATCAGACGCATTCTGTTATATATACTCTATTATTGGGTGAAATTCATGAGTCCTACCACTTTGGAAATGGTTCCCAGTTCTAACCTAATAGAGATTGAGACTTGCATGGTTAATGATTTAGTGAGACTCAACTAGTGAATTTTTCCAAATATAGGAGTGTGTTGGAAAGAGTGCGTAAAGATCGTATTGCTAACATTGCCTTCACTGCATTACAATTTAGAATTTACAACTGTCGGTAATAATGTGTTAAAGATTTTATTGCCAGCATTGCTTTTTTCTGCATTACATTTTATAGCTGTCATTGGCTATCATTATCTTTTTGAAAATTATACAATAGTGTTTTTGTCCCAATCTTTTGGCAGGTTCTCCGTCTCCTTTTTAAGAATGGGCTGCATGCATTTTTCTTAAAAAAATGTTAGGGTATGGGGTTGACCTCTGTCCTTCACCTAAAATAAATGTGACATTTGATATTCCTCAAATCACTTGAGGAATTTTTTTTGAAATTGTAATGACTTAACTTTAGTCGTTCTTGCAACCCATCCTTTGATTCATTGTTGTGTTAGTAGTTATTTGCTTTCTAATATGTTTGTTCGCGTTTGGACAATTTGGTTTTTTTAGGCGTGCAATATTGATGAGGAGGCTGTTGAAGCTGCTATATCAAAATGTACTATGTTGGAGACTCTTGATGTTCGCTTCTGTCCTAAGGTGAGAGCAAATGCATATTATATTTTTGAAATGTTGATTTCGGTTCAAATGAACCTTTATTTTGCATATGATTGTTGCTTGGGATGTTCTTCAACCGTTTATGGGATATTTTATGGTGCTTTGCAGATAAGCTCAGCGAGTATGGGAAAATTTCGTGCAGCATGTTCTGGTTTGAAGCGTATATACAGCAGCTTGTCAACTTCATCAGCATGATTTAGAATCTTTGATGTTTTGTGGTGCTTGTTCACTTGGAGAGAAGGCACACTTGGCAATAAATCGGGTTATTCCTAATGTATTGTAAATTGTTATTTTATATTGTTGTGTTTGTTTGGCATATAGAAATGAGGTTATCTTCATGCATTGCCACAATAAGTTTTTGATGTTTTAATTGTTGTAAATTTTACTTTTCAATTTGTTGCAGCATATTTTATTCTGAAGTGTCCTGAAGAATAGGTGTTTGTTTGATCCTTTAATATACATTTTATGCTGTAATATTGACATTTACATTTTGAAGAATAGATACTTGTTTGAACTTACATGTTATGATGGATGCGGCGTATTGATATTTATAGTTTTATATTGCCTGTTTATTTAGAACGAATGCATATTTACAATTATATTTTGATGAAATTTTCTTATATGCACAAGATCAAATGGAACATTCGACCTGCAAGTTATTCTCTCAACTTTAAAGTTAGCTCACATTTAGACGACCTTTATTTATGACGTGAATATGTTACACCAGCCAACATTTTCAATCCACATTCATCTTAGAATGATCCCTTAGCGTTCTACCTTTTGGGAATGCAGTGTCTGATAAGTGGGTTAGCAAGATGATTTTAACCAAATGGTATTAGCACAACACAGAAGAAATTAATGTATGATTCCATTTCATTTACCTGACTACCTAATGAACATCAAATGTATTCCTTTCCCTAATCTTTCAGCAAATTATATGTACTCCATTTCATTTACCTGACTACCAAATGAAGCGCATCGGAATGTAACTTCGGAATGTAACTTCTGAGTATTGGAACGCAACTTCTGAATGTAACTTCTGAGTATCGGAAAGCAACTTTTGATAGTTATGTATACAGGTATTTTTGAAATTCTGATAAGCCTGTGAGTAACTTCCATAAACATAATAAACTACCAGTTTCTTTTCTATTTTAAAAGTAATTGAGGGACTAACTTGTTGAAGTAAGTATAATTTACATACTATTTGTTGAGGCATTGTCTAATGTGCATAAAGAGAAAATTTCCCAAATTTGCTTATTGATTTGTCCCCAAGTTGCAGACTAGCAAAATTAAAACCTTCATCTTTAAACTTAATTTAAAAGGGATGCATTGAATTATGCGAGAAAAAGAATATTTCTATCATTTCTTTTAGCCAAATTTGGTTCTTTTTGCATTACACTATTTTATGTGCTGCTACTTTCTCAGCTTTGGTTTTGAATAAAGACTTGGTTCTTCACACATTTTGAATATCTATTATATTGCTTTTGTTTTATCGTAATCACGTGTAATTTTTTTAATTGTGGGATTATTGATATTTCAAAGATGAATATTCACTAATCCAAGTCTTTTCTTTTGTTGTTGGTGTGGTTCTTATTACTTTAGCCTTAGTGTTTACCTTGTTTGCAAATGTAATGTCATATTTTTTTTGGTAGTGGCCGAAGTTCGAACCCCGAACCTTGCATATATTATGCACTGTCCATACTAAGCTCACAAGGACAAATGTAATGTCATATGTGTGTATGATCTTAGATATCACAAGAATGATTGATTGAAAGGTAATGTCCGATATGATCTATAAAGGTTAAACAAGAAAAGTAATACATTAAAATAATTTTGGTTCAATTGCGATTTGAAAAGATAATTGCTCTTAATAGATTTGCAAATATTTCTACCAAGAAAATATGAAGTTTATTAGCTTAAATACATTATTGTACTTTCAAAGAAGACGCTAATTAGCTTGAAAAACATTAGTTTATCTTACATTTAATCACTCAAAAATTTAGTCTTCAAATGTTAAAAATAAACTTTTACGCAAGTGTACAAAATATAGAGGATGATTAATCTCACTGAAAATTAACAGGATTAACATGCCCTAGTCGTTTCTTCACAAAAGTTCCATCAAGATGCATGCAATGCAAGGTTTTTACATTACAGAGATGCTTTACACTTCAAAACAAGAAAGAGAAGAATAAGAATGAAAACAAT
>Ga0315914_1000787_pt1 | contig 43158 bp, 20 predicted proteins | sample MpolenodulesMG_FD_203920 | JGI IMG/M metagenome (GOLD analysis project Ga0315914, IMG submission 203920) | Medicago polymorpha root nodule microbial communities from Los Angeles, California, United States - elongated nodules | ecosystem: Host-associated > Plants > Roots > Nodule | place: USA... | reverse complement strand
AGGGTTTTGATTTTTGTGTTTAAAAGAAGATTTGAGGTGAACATAACATTAATTCATGATATTTGGAGATATATTTGTGTAGAAATTTTTTTGATTCAAAGGAAGAAGATGAAGATGATGAACATCTTCATCATATTTCTGGATTTTTTTTCATTTTTAATAAAAATATATTTTAAAAAATAAAATTATGTTTTTTCTAATAAAAAAAATGAGAAAAAGGATGTATATGTGCTTTTATGAGAGATAAAAGACCTAAACGGAAAAAAATAAAGATAAAGGACCCAAGTGTTACAAATAAATAAGATAAAAGACCTCTAAACAAGAGTTACTTTATGATTAAATAAAAACTAAAAGTATTAAAAGTTACTTTATGATTAAAATTGAATTTTTTTTTTAGAAAAAATTGACTCATTTATTTGAGATTTAAAATTGTCAATGTATATTACATTTTAATTGGTTGATATCATGAGGGGGTAAATGCCCCTAAACAAGAGAGGGTAATCTAGAAAAACCTTAAATTAAGCTTTAGAGTATATTAGCTTCATATATAACATAAAAAGCACATTGATAATAATTATTAACAATTTTTTCCTTCAAAGAAATAACAATTTTTTGTTTTTTTATGTATAATTTGGACGTGCACAACAATAAACGACATATGAGAACTTAATGATTGCATGTTTTCGTTGTTTGGATGGAATTTGGATTGTACTGTGTGTAGGGAGGTATTCTTCCATGGTCACAAGATCAAAGAAAAAGTGTTTGGTCACACACACATAAAAAGATTCTCTTCAAAATATTCAATCATTTTTTTTATCAATTTCCTCCTTATTATTGAAAAATACATCTTTATATGTGTGTGATCAAACACTTTTTATTTAATCATATGACTATGTTAGAATTTCTCGTGTGTAGGTTTCTTTTTCCATGTCAAGCTAACTCGTTAGCTTAGCTTGTCCTATGTATGTTGTTATGTTCGAAGACGAAGTTGATTCTCACGTGTTGAATATTCTTTTCAACTCTAAGAAATTATCTTAAAAAAATCCTCCAAAACATCAACTGGCCTAATTCTTTTTTGTTTAACAATATTTTTTTGGTCAAGTAGTGGTAAAACTAAAATTTTACCATTTGTCGGTCAATTACTAAAATGACTTAAATTTCAATATTTAAGATAGACAAGTGATGAATCTTGATCCGGACTCCAACCTTTACATACTATTTATAACAAATGAGCTATGTTCATGGAGACTTTATTTAAACAATTTATTATTTATTAAACTCAAGATTAAGCTTTGGATCAGGAAAACCCGGATAAGGGCACCGCCAATGGCGGATCTTGAATTATTTTAATGGGGGTGCCAAATATGTTCAAAATATATATTAAACAGTTTTAAAAAATTAACAAAATTACAAATTAGTCTAGTGGTTTATTTTCTTGGAACACTACCATAGCAAACAGCAGTTCAAGTCCCGTTGGGGGAAAAATATAAATATAAAAAAAGAAGCTACTGAGGATCGAACCCACACCTTAGGGGAGTTTCAAAGTTTGTCAATCCACTGTGACACCACTGTAACGTATGATATATTAAGCATAATATGATAATTATAGTAAACTTAGGGGATGCAGTGCCACCTGCAGGTCACCACTAAGATCCGCCACTGGGCACCGCGCCCTACATAAAGGCTAAAACGCCCTTCTTAAGAGCCAAGAAGCCCTTGGGCCTACACGCCGGCACCACCTTTAAGGCCCTCTAGAAGCACCAAGTGTTGATCCAAACCCAACTGACTTCTTGCCTAAGTTAGCGGATAAATGAGCCCAATTACAACTATAAATACCTCCTTGAAAGCATTCACAAGACATGACCTAAACAGACAAAACCCTAGTTTTGTAGAATCGTACTTCTGCAAGTACAAGCTTATTACCTGTTTTCATTTTCACCGCACTAATAAATATGGTTCTATATTCCTAAAAAAAATGTGGGTTCTATATTTCATTCGCTATTTCCTTTTATAACGTTTGTAGACATAACTTTTCCAAAAAAACTTTTGTACACGAATCAAATATTTTGAGGATGTTTAGAATGTGAGTTTTTGGAGACATATCTAAAATCTGTACGCCATCGTGTATCTCTTTAGTGGTTCTCCTCGTCCGTCTTGAGCGAGAACCCGTTTTTAATATATCTTGCTTAAAAATAAAAAATATAGATAGTTCATACTTTTTTTTTAAGAAAGATAGCTCATGCTTTTATCTTGATTTATTTTTTAATTTTATTTTAGCTTTTTAACTTTTGCCATTAGGACACAAATTAGCGTAATCTTTAAAAAACTATAGGGACAAATATTTGTCACTTGGACACAAGTTAGCATCACACATGAGACAATTGTTTTTCATTGATCAATAAGTAAATTTATTATATTTTATTATCTTCTAAATAAAATAAAATAATTTATAAAAATAAATCGCACACGGGACAAATATTTTTCCTTGATCAATAAGTAAATTTATTATATTTTGCTATCTTATAAAAATAAAATAAAAATAATTATAATTATTTTTGAAACACAAACGAAACAATGTCTATGATACCAAATGGTTATTGATTTAATAAGTTTTACTTGGAAGTGTACAATAGCTTCATTTATATCTATACAATATATAAAATAAATACGAGATTTTGGCCAGTTTATTTCATTATTCCAATTATATACGAATTTGTATGTTTGATTTTTTCTCTAACATAATGTTATATTATAGATGTCAAAAAAGATAAGAATTTATATTGTATTTGTGATATTGTTGATGTCATTGAACAAGATAAACATGACTTGTTGGATTTATTAATAATTGAAATTCAGAAACATTTGATCTCTATACTTTTGATCAAAATCAAAATTGTCTAAAAACACCGTTATAATTGATAAGTGTTAACACAATAAATAAAGCGAAAAGATGAGACCCTGAAGTATTTCCACTTGTCATAAACTCATAATCATAACTAATAGCAAGTTTTTAAGACTTCTACAATATAAACAGTTCAACCCTCCTCTATTCTATAGTACACGTGTCATTCTTATGGCCTAATTATCATTAATGTTCTCAAGGTCAACACAATACTTAACAGTAGAAATAGGGGCATCACATGAACACATTTAATGTCACATAATTGTAATTCTATACTCTCCTTAATTGTGATTAATATAATTGATTGTGTTTCTGATTTGAAATTCTCTACTCTCCTTAATTATATAATAAAGGATGTTGTTGCACAAATTCATTTGATTTTGCGTTTTGAATCGTCATTTCAAAATGCAGTTTCAAAATGTAATGCATGTAGGTGAAAGTTTTTAGAGTAAATCAAAATCAATCATAAGTTCACAACTCATATCACTATTCTCTCCACATTCTCTTATTTTTATTCTTCCCATTCCAAATCATATATGCTTGAATGAATTTACGATACATTTTAATTTATTTAAGGTTCTTTTTTCCAATCACTCTTAAAATATGAATGGGTTGCATCATGCACATACTCCTTAATCAAAAAGAGATTCCGATGTTAGACATGATTCAAGGAGCAAAGCAAATTCTTTTTCTTTTTCATTCAATCTTTTTTAAGATTTATTTGAATTATAGTAATGAACTTTTATTTTTTGTAGTTTAATTATTGGAATTTGTGAACTCGAGGCATCATTGTTAGAGAGTTTGATATTTTTCTTTTCTTCCTTAGCTTCACTCTCGATGGTCTTAGGTTCACTCTCGATGGTGGTTATAAATGAAATAAGGGGGATGAATTGGATTAGGATTCTAAGGGATTTTAAAAGACTTTTTAATTATGAAAAAGTCCTGTGGTATTGAATCAAGACTCTTTGCAATTTAAAAAAAGGCTTGTGGTATTCAATCAAGATTCTTTGTCATTTTAAAAAAGTCCTGAGGTATTCAATCAAGATTTTTCATCACTTTAAAAAAGTCTCATGGTATTCAAAATCATTCAAATTTCAAAGGACTGTTTAATAAATTAGATTTTGATGGATTTTGTGGGATTTTCTAGTGAAATTTTAACAAGGAAAAGTCTTTCATGAAGACATAAGATTTCTTGGGATTGTTTTTCTTTAAAAGTTTAGTATCTCTTTCTTATCCCTTCTTCCTTCTCTCTTGCCCTTTCTCTCTCTCATCTCTTTTCTCCCTCCTTTCTTTGTCTCTCTATTCTCCCTTCTCTCTCCTCTCTTTTTTCCCTTCTCTCTCTCTCTCTCTCTCCATCTCTCTCTCTCTCTCTCCCCTGTCTTTTCTCCCTTCTCTCCCTCCTCTCTTCCCCCTCTCTCTATCTCTCATAAAAATAAAATAAGAAATAAGAGTATGTATTGAAAATATTATGGTAAAGAGTGTGTTGTAATCATTTCTTTTCAATGAGTCCTTAAAATTCATAAAATCTTTTGAAATCTTATAAATCCATAAAATCCTTTAAAATCTTATGATGTAAATCCATTGAAATCCAAATTGAAAATCCTGATAGTTTTTTAAAATCATGAAATTCATTAAAATCTTACAAAATCTTTTAAAAATTTTGAGATTTTTTTAAGCAAAAATTGTCCTTTAAAATTCTAATCCAATACACCCCCTAAGATTGATACCTATTTAATTTTATGTTACAATAGAACATGTGAGTTTTTTGCTTAAACCTCTTTAGTTGGAGTGGGTAGCACTTCGGTGCCTTTGTTAATTTTTGTTCCTATCTCTCTCTTAACCATTCATTCTCTCTCATCTAAATACTTTATTTTAATCATTCATCCAACATTCTCTCTCATAAAAAATGAACTAAAGGCATCAAAGGCACCGAAGGTAAAGGCATTGAAGTGCCATCCAGTTGGAGTCTTGGTGGGCAGCACTTCGGTGCCTTTGAGGCGCCAAAAGCATGTGCCATTGAACAAATCAGAGAGTGCCACCTATCCAAGGCTTTTAATTTATTTATTTTTATTAAAAAAAGCTGATTAAATGAGAAACGCGATGCCCTTCTTCTCTTTCTCTCTTTCTGCAACTTCAATTCACCGACCACCGTCCGCCGCCACAGCCACTTTCGTGGCGTTGACCACCTTTTCGCCACTGGCTGCCATCATCCCTACCCTAGTTAAAAGCAATCCAAGTCATAATAAAAGCAAATAATGAAGAAACACAAAATTCCCTAAGAGAAAGGAAAATAATAAAATTTGATTGAGATTCGAATAATTTCCAATGAAACACTTCGAAGAAACAACAAAATTGAGGAACCATTATTGTTAGGATTAAGAAGAATATCTTAAGGGGAAAACTGAAAAGGATAAGGCAAAAATCTTGGAGAAGATGGTTAAGTAATCTTCTCTGTGTACACCTATTTTTTCTTAATCACTTTGATTATTATTTTTTTTGGATATTTTGAGGAGAATTTGAAAACAGAAAAGTAAAGTTGTCACCAAACGATGATCTTTTATTCACTTTCCATGTATTGAACATTAGCATACTGGTGGAAGGATGGTCGATGACGCAAAAGCGGGTGACGGCAGTGGGTGGTGGATAGAACTGTGAAGTTGCAGAAACAGAGAGAGAAGAAAGGTGAAGAAACGCGTTGTGTTTCTCTCTTTTTCATTTAATTAGATTAAAATAAAAGCCTTGGACACGTGACACTCTCTGATTTGTACAATGACACATGCCTTTGACGCCACAAAGGCACCGAAGTGCTGCCCAGTCTTGGTAGACGATAGATGTCTTTAATTTTAATTAGATTTTGATTCACTTTTTCAATGTATTACCATATTGTAAATAATTGAGGAAGAATCTATTGTTGGGAAATTATAAATTCAGACCATACTAATGAAAGCAAGTTGAGAACCTTGAGATCGTTTAGATATCCCAAAAGTAGTTAGAGATGCAAAGAAGAAGAGGATATAGATGAAAATTTGTAACTTGTAATCTGCAATTAATGCCAACTAGATTGATGACCCGTGCGCCGCACGGGTCTTATGTGCTGAGAGAGAGAGAGAAAGGAAGAAGAGTATAGGAGAAGACGGCAGGGGAGTTTTTGTAAAATGAAATATAGTTCATTAAGAGTTTTTCTTGTAAAAGGGTCGAAACACATTTCTCTGCCCACTAAAGAGAAAACCACGTGTCAACAATTTATTGGATTAGACAGTCCGACAGAAAAGGTGAATCGAACTGGAGCACGACCCTTTAATTGATGAACAAATGTTATAAAAAAAATAGTATTACGGGTCTATTTTAATAAAATAAAAAATTGAATACATATTTTTTTGCTATTTTTTATTCACAATTTCATTAACATCTGATTTTAAACCCTATTATAAAATATGAAACAGCCCAAAATAAAATTAAAATATGTGAAAAATTACTAAAGACAATAAAGCATGGTTATTTAAAAGTTAATTTTATACTCTAAATTATAAAATTAATAGCAAAATATTTAAATTTAATTATCATTGACATTTAAATTATAAAGAAATGAATTATTTTTTCTTAAATGGTGGTTCAAAATTAATATATATCATAAAAATATTTATTTATGTCAAAATAGATTAAAGCGTAGGGCATATTTAATTATTAAGGGAGGGAATTGTAATTCAAGCATATTAGAAGGAAGGATAATATAAATTTTACTTTTCAAAGGAGGAAAGTGTATATTTTAACATAAGAGAAGAGAAGAGTGTAATTCAAACATCTTTGAAGGAGAGAAGTGTAATTTACTCTAAATAATAAAATTAGTAGAATCCACGAATATTTTATTAATTGTTTTGATGAAAATACCTACACTAAAATATAACTCAATTTGCTTTTTCTGTCAAAAAAAAAAACTCAATTTGCTTTTGAACCAACGTAAACTTTTTAATTAAAAAGGACGAAAGAGTGAGGAGAACAATATCTAAGGCAGATTACAATGCACCTTCTCCGCTAATCTTAATCGCCGCATGCATGAAGAATATATATGTAAATATGGAAATAGTTGTTTATGAATAATTAAGTGTATCAATTCTTTACTTAAAAAAGTGTATCAAAGTATTTAAACATATATATTTTCTCATATACTAATTAAAATATCCACTGCATATGTTTCTCTAATGGGGGACAACAAGAACATCGTTTCTTCTAGTTCTACTATTTAAATAACTAATCCTAATTTAAATTTAAATAAATGATCAATTTATCTCATAAACTATACTTGCTCAAAAAAAAAAAATCTCAAAAACTATATAAATATCATAAATAGCCTTTTTTTTTCCTTACAAATGTTTTTTTTTTGAGGAACCTTACAAATGTAAATAACAGGTCTTTACTGTATATAAAAATCGTCAATTTAATCACTATTATTAAGATATTAGTAAAATAGTAACATGACAATTTTTTTGAGGTGGTGGTCTTAAATTTAAATGTTAATTACACAATAAATGTAATATAACAAATACACTCAATCAACAAAAATACAAACATCTCTAAAAAAAAAAAAATACAAACAAACAAGCATGTCAAATGATCCTCTCAAATAAAAAACAGGTCAAATGATGATCATCATAATACAAAAGACACCCTCAAAGTAACTATTAATTCTGGTCACACATTTTCTTTTTTACAAATTTATCTTTAAAAGCACAAGTGCGTTTTTTTTAAAATTTAAATTGAAAAAAAAAATCAAAAAATAGTTTAAAAATGGATAAAACAAATTAATATTCTAATTTTAAAAATAACTAGTTATTCATTTTTAGGGTAAATAAATAAGGTGTACAAAGTTGACTTCTGCCTATTATATGATACAATATCTCTATCAACATAGTTATAACCCACAAAAACATATTTTTATATTAAACCAAATTCATAATTTTGTTATGATATACCTACAATATCTTTTTTTTTGAGGAATATACCTACAATATCTATAATTAATGTTTTTAATGAAAATATTTGCAATTAATTCTTTAATTAACTATCAATATTGTTTGTTTGTTTTTCAATCTAAGTAAATTACACATGTAACCAAAAAAAAAAGAGTAAATTACGTACTTTGTCAAAAAAATTGATCATTCAGGAAGTCCGTTCCTATTTTAAAGGTTTTTTTTTTCCTTTGAGGGATATCATCATTTTTGTTTTTCTCCGCAGGTTTGTACCTATTTTTCTTTCCTTTTCTAGATTGAGAAAAAATGGGGATGTTACTTAATTTCTGTTCAACTCATTCCCTTTCATAATTTATAATTATTTTTTTGTCACTCAAATTATCTTTTTCTATTTGTCACACAAGTAACTAACCTGTAACAAATCAAATAGTAACAAACTTCAGAGTCCTTCTATTACTCAAATCCTAATCGCGCATTCATGAAGAATAAATATGGAAATAGTTGCTTATGAATAATCAAGTGTATCAAATATTTAAACATATTTGTTCCCTATACTAAACTACTAGTCGCATCTAGTTTACCTATGGGGGACAACAGGAACATCATTTCTTCTTGTTCTTCTAATGTTGGTTTCGACGACAACGTTCGCCACATAGAGGAACGATTACATGCTCTTCAACTTCAACCCTTTCAAGGCAATCTCCACCACCAGCACCACAGTGGTGATTATGGTTTTATAAATAACAATCCTACCATGGATGAAATTTATTCTGCCATGGGAGGACTTTTTACTCATCTTGATTTTTATAGGATGAGGCATAGGGCTTCTATTGAGGCCGCCTTGCCACGTCCTCATACTGATAATTATAGTAACCACTTCCCTTCACCGCCATGGAGAGGGTTTGTGGTTTCCATGGCGATGAATCACCGTGAATGTCAATATCTGCAAGCTGTGATTGATGGTGGGAACCCGGTGTATGTTGCGATGATCCTCTCAGAAGTGAAGGATCATTTACATGAGCTCATGACACATCGTTTTGGCAGCTATTTGATTCAAAAGATTTTTCAAGCAAGGAGGGGTATGACCTGTCAGCTGATGGATTTAATTGTTTTTTTGATCATCTCGAATGATCGAAAGTTGAGGGATGTGTGTATGGACCATCACGGGTATGTAAATTTTATCAAAGTTTTAAATTGTGGTCATGATCTTTGATATTTTAGAGATTAATAATTCAATTCAAATATAGTTGATACAATCTTAATCACCATTGTAGCGACATAAAAAACAAAAGAAAGATAGTGACAACAAAAGAAAGATAGTGACCGCAGTCTAATTTGCGCGCTAAATTGAATTAGCACATGAATTAAATTGTGGTCATCATTGTTTTTTTTTTTTTGGTTTTTTATTATCAAACCCTACAAACCATTAAATCCAAATTTTATTCTCTTGAAACTCTTGTTATTGATAATTTGTGTAATTCAAATTCTCTTGTTGCAGAACTAGGGCTATCCAGACAATGATTGCGAATATTAGGCATCCATTCACGGCATATGTGGTTGTGTATATGCTTCAGCGTATCACTATTCCATTGATGAAAAACGTTAATGGTAGTTATGTAATTGTGCAGTGTGTGAAGCTTTTCCCGCCCAAACACAAAAAGGTAATGATATTCTCTTTTTGACTATATTGCTTAATGCTAATGATGTTGACATTTGATCTATAAGCATTTGATCCTATGTATATGTGATTGTTCGATGGTTTAAATTGTGATTGCTGGAGTTTGTCTCTTAAAATTAAAAGTTTGAGTCAAACTTAACTCTAAAAGATAACTCAGAGTTATAATTACTATTACTTAAACTAATAACTATGGCTCAAGTCGTATTATAGTCTACTTTGAGACTCTCATTGTTAATACTCACCCGTCACAAAATAAGTGTTCTAGTTTGATTAAGTGCACTATTTACAATATATATTTTTGACCATATTTTTCTCCTAATTATATATAAAAAATTATAGCATATAAGTTATTAATGGATTTGTCTCGATGAATATTTTCAAAATACAATTTTTTATAATTTTTGCTAATAGATAATTAAATATATTAAAAGTCAAAATTTTGCATTAGCTTATGTGAAACAATCAATTAGATCACTCATTTTAGAACGTAGAGTATCTTTTCTCATATCATGTGTTAATGCTTTTCCACAAAGAGAGATTGTTAATTCAATTGGATGTCACCATCTCACTTAGTTACCATGATCTTTTATCATCATCTATTAATCTCTTTCTACTTCTATATATTGGTCAGTTTGTCATGTTTTGAAATTCTTAGATTTTAACTGGAATGATAGTTTTTAGCTTTCTTCACCCTATATGATGAAATATCTGTGTTTCACATTTTCCTTCATCTAGCTGCAAGATGACTGGTTTGAAAAAGTAAACATGAATAATATAAAACAAATCCATCAATTAATTGAGAACTTTCTTTCAGATTATCTTGGATGAAGTTGCAAGAAACTGTGTTGATATTGCAACTGACAAAATTGGATGTTCAGTTGTTAAAAAATGCCTTGATTATGGTGGGAGAACATCAGCCATAGACATATTGGTTGCACAAATCATCTCAAATGCTATCATCCTATCAGAGAATTCATACGGGTTTGATTCCACACTCTTGAATTATATTTATACTTATATTTTTTTTAAGCTCATGAAGTGATTGTAACATTTGGCTGTTAGGTATGCAATTTATTTCATCCCATATTTGAAAGTGCATTGATATTTTGCATGTTTTACACTTGCTTAAACTTACCAGTAGCTATTTTTTGTTGATCATTTTCATATAGACTAAGTAAGTGCATTATTTACTTTAAACTAGATCTTAATTAATAGAAATTAAACTTAATCTTATAGTAACAATCTTAATTGAAGAGGGGATACCTTTAGGCTTATATTGCTTTGGTAAGAAAACAAGCATCTGAGTTTAAGCAAGTTTGTTTAAAAAATAGTAAGTTTAAATAAGTCATTAGTCATTACCATGGTTGTCAAAATCGAGACATTACATTAGGTCGAAAGGGAATAGCAAAATCGGAGCTCGTAAAATCGCAATCAAAATCGAAGGATTTTACTCAAGGACTTTTGTAGAATCGATATAGAAAATTGTAAAATCGCAATCAAAATCGATGGATTTTACCAAAAAATAATAATACTAAATATATGTTATAAATCGTATATAGTCATAAATGACTTCGTTTAAAAGAAATCAGAAAATCACAATCAAAATCGACGGATTTTGCCTATTTTAGGATTCAACTATGGATTTGAGTCGTTGAAGGTGAAGAAAGTCGCAAAATACTGGATTTTAAGATTTAAGTCGGGATTTTGACAACAATGGTCATTACGTACCTTTATTTCTTAGGGCTTGAATGTTCCTTTATTTGAAAACTAAGCATTTGATAATATATTGATATGTATTTTTTGTATGTCTAAAGAAACTATGTGGTGCAACGTGTAATTCAAATGAAAATTCCATTAGCAAATGAACAAATGGTACAAGAGCTTCGGAGCAGATTTGATAGACTTTCTGTGAACAAGTATGCCAGCAATGTAGTGGAATATCTACTGAGCTTTTCTAATCAGGATGCTGTTAAAGTTATAGCTGAGGAGATAATGAGAAGCCGTAATTTCTTGAATGTTCTTCAAGATCCCTATGGGAATTATGTTGCTCAAAGAACACTGAGATGCACTAAGGTTTGACTTGCTTTATATCTCTTGTCTGGGTTGTTTAAAATAGTTTTTTTTCGCGAAACATGTACTTTTTGCTAATATTCCTAACGGTTATTGATGTTTTGATTCTTAATCCTTTTTTTCTTGGTTCTATTTATTTGCAGGGCCATGTGCGTAGAAGGCTTTCTAGTCTCATTAAATCTCATCGCCTAGCGCTACAAAGTCATATTTATGGGAAAAATGTGTTGACATTGGCTATGGCATATATTGAAGGGAGTGAGTTCAACTTTTGAGCTTGTTTTGTGTGAACTGTTAAGATTGTTAGTTTGTTGAGGAAATTGTAGTGTGACTGTTTATGTTAATTCATCAATGTTGTTATATATATGTTTGTTGGTTTATTGTTTAAGTAGCTAGAGACAACAAGAAGACAATAATTCTCCTATTGCTTAGGAAATTGAATGTTCCCAGGTATGTGGAGAAAATTGTTTGTTTCTTTGCATAGATAACCTTTTTATATGCAGCTACCTCATCAAAATATTATTTTCACTTAAACTTTGAAAATTTTGATCACTTATATGTTCACTCATATCATTACAACCAAAAACAAGACATTTTTGTTTTTCACATTGACATCGATAGTAACTTGAAAAATTTATTTGTGGGTATAATTGAAATAATAAAAAAAGTCATCCCAAAACCCACCTATTCTCTTTATGTCTGTTTGGATTGACTTAATTTAGAGCTTATGCAAAACAACTTGTGTAAACAAATAAGATTTTATGTATTATTTATAAGCTTGTTAAGGTGGTTTATGAAAAAATAGTTTATGAAGATATAATTTTTGTTATTGAGAACTTATAAATTAACATAAAAGTTTATTTATTTACATAAGCTATTTTTCATGAGCTCAAAATAAGTTCAATCCAAATGGGGCCATAGTATAGAAGTATAGATGATGATGAGTATTTTGTTGAGATGTTTATGCTACATAATATTAAAAAAAATTAAAAAGTGAAATAAAATATTTTGTTGACAAGAACAAAGTAACATATGAAGTTTGTTGAGATATTTATGTCAAATAAAATATTAGTTTTAGATTTTTTTTTTCTAAAAAATTGGAAACAACCCCACCATAAATCTCGTAGAAAACTAGTTCTTTTACTTCTTACTATAAAAACCTATTTTCCACTTTCCAAAAAAAATAAAACTATTTTGCCCTAAACCTAAACTACTCGCCGCATCTAGTTTACGTATGGGGTACGACAAGAACAAGAACATCGTTTCTTCATGTTCTGCTATCGCTGATTTCGACATCGACACCTTTTTCCGTACGAAGGAACGACTTCGTACTCTGCACCAACTTCAACCCTTTCAATATGGTTTTATAAATAACTCTCTTAACAAGATTCAAGAAATCAACTATGCTATGGGAGGGCTTTGTACTGGTGATGTTTATGTGTTAGCTCACTATATGCCTGACTTGATGAGGCATAGGGCTTCTCTTGAGGCGCCTGACTTGATGAGGCATAGGGCTTCTCTTGAGGCCACCTTAATGAGCATAGTTCGTTTCCATACTTGTGGTTGTCATTATAGTAACAACGTCCCTTCACCGCCGTGGAGAGGGTCCGTGGTTTCCATGGCTATTACTGAGCGTGAATGTCAATATCTACACGCGATGATCGATGAGGGTAACCCGACAAATGCTGCGATGATACTCTCAGAAGTGAAGGATTATTTACATGAGCTCATGATGCATCGTTTTGGAAGCACTTTGATTAAAAAGATTTTTGAAGCAAAGAAGGGTATGACCATGGAGCAGATGGATTCTATCGTTTACTTGATCCTCGCGAATGATCAAAAGCTGTGGGATGTGTGCATCACTTATTATGGGTATGTAAATCTTATCAAGGTTTTAAACTATGATCATGTTATTTTAACAAAGTCCTACAAACTATTGGATTCAAATTTTATTCTCTTGAAATTTTTCTTATATGTAGGTAATTAATCTAATTCTAATCTTTTTGTTACAGAACTCAGGTTATGCAGACGATTCTGCAGAATATTAGGCATCCATTCATGAAATTCGTGGTTGCGTATACCATCAAGCGTAACACTACTGCATTAATGAAAAATACTAATGGAAGTCATGTAATTGTGCAATGTGTGAAGCTTTTCCCATCCATACTCAAAAAGGTAATTAATGTCGCATCCTAGTCTTGTGTTTTTCTCTTTTTGACTATATTGCTTAATGCTTATGATACTGACATATGATACTATGTATATATGATTGTTTTTTTATTGTTTAAGTAGTGCTAGAGTTTGTCTCATAAAATTAAAAGTTTGAGTGAAACTCAACACTTGAGAATTACCATTGTTTATACTAGTACCTAGTAACTATTGTTCAAGTCATATTTGTTGTGAGACTCTCTTGGTTTTTATCATGTGTTAATGTTTTTCTGCCAAGAGAGATTTTAAATTCAAATCAGATGTTATGCTCTAAATATTTGTCATTATTTTTTATTATCATCTATTAATGTCTTTCTAATTATATATCTTGGCCAATTTGTCTTGTTTTGAAATTCTTAGATTTAACAAGAATGATTGCAATGGCCTACATCAATTGATTGAGAACTTTCTTTCAGATGATCTTGGATGAAGTTTCAAGAAATTGTCTTAATATCGCAACTGACAAAATTGGATGCTGGGCTGTTAAAAGATGCCTTAAACATGGTGAGAGAACAGCCATAGACCTATTGGTTACACAAATCATTTCAAATGCTATGGTCCTAGCAGAAGATCCATACGGGTTTGTTTCCACACTCTTGAACAAATTTTTAATTTTTTTTAATTCTTGAAGTGATTGTTATATATGCAATTTATTGCATCCCATATTTGAAAGTGCATTGATATGTTGCATGTTTTACACTTCCTTAAACTTCCTAGTAACTATTTTTTTGTTGATCATTTGCATATAGATTAAGCAAGTGCATTCATTACCTTAAACTTAATCTTAATTAATAGAAAGGTTAAACTATTTGATAATTTATATATTTTTTGTATGTTTGCAGAAACTATGTGTTGCAGTATGTGATTAAAATGAAGTTTCCATTAGCAAAGGAATGGATGATAGAAGTGTTTCAGAACAAATTTGATAGACTATCTATGAACAAGTATGCCAGCAATGTGGTGGAACATCTTCTGAGGTTTTCTAACAAGAGTGCTGTTAAAGTTATTGTTGAAGAGATAATGAGAAGCTGTAATTTCTTGAAAGTTCTTCAGGATCCCTTTGGGAATTATGTTGCTCAGAGAGCACTCAAATGCACTCAGGTTTGACAATCATAACAACTATTGATGTTTTGGTTCAGATATTGTTTTTGTTTAAATTTGTTATCAAATTTTTTGATTAATCCTTTTTTTCTTGTTCTATTTATTGCAGGGCCATATGCGTCGAAAGCTTTCTAGTCTCGTTAAATCCCATCATCTAGGGCTTCAAAGCCATATCTACAGGAAAAACGTGTTGACAAAGGCCATGTCATATATTGAAGGAAGGAAGTTCAAAGCTTAAGGGATCGCAACAAACTTTGGAGATTGTTGTCTTTTTAAGTAAATTCATTGTAATATATTCACTGTCTTATGGTTTAAGTAGGGACAAAAATTGTAAAATTGAATGTTGTGAACAATGTATCATTGATTGACCCATCAAAATTAATATAATTCATTTTATTTTCAGCTAAGTTTATCTTCTATTTGTGGTCAACTTGAGTCTAATAATAATGTTGAGGGATGAAGAATTCTTTGTAGTATCATTTTTCTTAGACCATAATTGATTATGTTTCTCTACACAAAAACTCTACATGAGGAATTGAATTGATTCTGTGATGATGATATTGTTAGAATTGGCATGGTTAATAAGTAAGGACATTTTTCTTCTTCCAATCCAATGTAAATACAAGACATTGATGTGGAAAAGATAGACCGTAATTTTGTCATTTTATATGCAGTATTATTGTTGATGAGATTGATTATATTATAGTTTACAAAGTATGATAATTCATGCGACGAATTATGCAGCCTGGGATGCAATATTAAAGTTTACATATGTACTAGCTAATATGCTTATTTAAAACATAAAAACACAGGCTATAATCTAACTTAGAGAGAAACTACAAATTAAAGAACAAAAACTAAATTTACTGATCCATTCAAATTGACAACTTTAACAAAACTAAAGTTCAAGAAGAACATAAACTAATAAAATTTACTCAAACATGTTCTTTTTCTTTTCCAGGTACTCTAACATTAAAACATCGTCAGTTTTCATTTTCTTCACAGGCCTAGTATCGTCACTTTCCAGTCCATTTGTTATTTGAATCAAAATATCCGACTTCACCTCGGTTTCAGCATTAACAATCTCTTCATTATTTTCTGCACGGTATACCAAACCACTTCCATTAGGACCAGCATCGATGTAAACTGTTGTATTTTCATCAATTTCTTCCCTTATAAGCATCCTAGACAGCTCTGTCACTACCTTCTTCTCAAGCCACCTTCTAATTGGTCTGGCACCATACACCTGCGGTACAACAAAAATATAAACTAGTTGTAAGTAACATTTTTTTCTATAAGAAAGTTATTAAGATGATGATATGATAACATTTTTTTCTGGAGCATTATTCTATAAGAAAATGATTAAGATGATATATAAGATACACTTACAGGATCATAGCTCTCAGCAAGTATATAATCTAGTGCTGCATCTTTTACCGCCAAAGTGATGCCTTTCTCAGCAAGACGGTTAGCTACATCCTTCATTTGCAACCTTGCAACCTTCCTCAATTGCTCGTGAGAAAGAGGATCAAATACAACAACTTCGTCCAGCCGATTCAACAATTCTGGCCTAAAATGGTTTCTTACTTCCTGCATTACTTTATCGCGAGCAATTTCCATGGTACATTTTCCTAAAAGTCCACTTAGGAGATGCTCGGAACCAAGGTTTGAGGTCATGATAATGACTGTGTTCCTAAAGTCCACAGTTCTGCCTTGTCCATCAGTCAATCTCCCATCATCTAAGACTTGAAGCAGAGTGTTGAATACCGATGTATGTGCTTTCTCCACTTCATCAAAAAGTACCACACTGTATGGCCTTCTCCTTACAGCTTCGGTTAATTGTCCACCTTCCTCGTGTCCAACATACCTGAAAATTAAATTCACAATAAGTGTATGAGACATAGGATGTATATTTTAAACTCAAGGTAAGTGAAAGACTATAGTCTAAACTAGAATTGAAAACAAGAAGAAAAACATTGCGACCAGTGAAGTCTGAAAAACAAAATTTCAAATGTCAGTTAAATTAAACTTAATAGAAACTTAATAAATGACTAATTTGACCGAACACTTGTGCACTTTATCTACAAGTATTAATTTAGGATTCACTATAATGATATTCAACTGCTAATCATATAACTTACCCTGGAGGTGCACCAATCAATCTTGATACAGAATGTTGTTCCATGTATTCCGACATATCCATTCTCACCATCTGATTTTCATTATCAAAGAGTTCTTCAGCAAGAGCCTTAGCGAGTTCTGTTTTACCAACACCAGTTGGACCAAGAAATACAAAGGAACCAGTTGGTTGTTGAGATCTTCCTAAACCAGCTCTCGATCTCAATACAGCCTCAGCAACAGCATTAACTGCTTGGTCTTGTCCCACAACTCTATTATGCAATCTGTCACCAAGTCCGATCAACCTTTCTTTCTCGTTTTGGCCAAGCCGGGTCACAGGTATACCAGTCCATCGGCAAACAACCTCAGCTATTTGGTCTGGTCCAACAGTTTCTGTCAACATCAAGTTCTCCCCATCAGTGCTACCTTCAAGCTGTTTTATAGCATTTTCAACTTCATCAATTGCACCATATCGTAGGTCTGCAGCTCTTGGTAGATCATAACGCCTCTCAGCCTCCTCTAGAGATAAGACAAGCTCTTCGCGTTTCTTCTTCAGCCTTCGAATCTCATCAATCCTCTCTTTCTCTTTACTATACTTCATCTTCAGAGGTTGAAGCTTGTCTCTTAAGTCATCAAGTTCTTTCCGCACCTACAAATAATATCAACAATAAGAGCTTTTTCAAAAAAAAAAAATATCAACAATAAGAATAACTCAAAATAAAAATTCAAAACTAATCTACTATACTATGAAAAAATATAAATTAAAATCACTATCTCACAATCGCAGAAGCACAACAATATGATATTTTAAACTAAAGGTTAAATGAAAAATATTTGATTAACCAAAGTTATTTAGTAGTATCAATCAATCAGTCAATAAATTTTAGGGTTAATATGTCTTTACCCCCTGTAATATAGGTCATTTCCGGTTTTCCCCCTTGTAAAATATTTTTTTTGAATTTCATCCTTGTAATTTGAAGATTTTTTGGTTTTGGATCTTCGTGAAAAATTTCACCCCTTGTAATTTGAGCAAATTTAGGTTTACCCCCCTTGTAATTTGAACAAATTTCGGTTTACCCCCCTGTTAATTTGAGCAAATTTCGATTTATCCCCTCACCATATCTTCGATTTTGTACAGTAAAAAATCATGAAGGTCCAAAACCAAAAATCTTCAAATTACAAGGACGAAATCCAAAAAAAATATTTTACAGGAGGGAAAACCGGAAATGACCTATATTACAGGGGGGTAAAGACATATTAACCCTAAATTTTAATTGTAAAATACATCATCAAAATTGATATTACCATGGAAAATTTGAATTAAGAGGTCGTTGGTTAAAACAAAAACTCAACATCTAGACTTACATCAACAAGACGAGCTTTGCAAGCTTTGTCATCCTCTTTCTCCAAAGCATGAAGTTCCACTTCCAGTTGCATTCTCTTCCTTTCAAGGATATCAATTTCCTCTGGCTGGCTATCAAGTTGAACTTTAACATTTGCACAAGCCTCGTCAACTAAATCAATTGCCTTGTCAGGAAGATGACGCCCTTGACAAACAAAAGTCACAAACATATCATGTTACCAAAACCATCCACATTCAATACATGCACAAATAATTAATATAAAAAAAAACCAACATCAATCAAGAGATACAAAGAGCATACATACCAGATATGTACCGACTAGACAACTCGGCCGCAACAACAATTGCACAATTGCACGGTCTTGAATTCTAACACCATGGTGACCCTCATATTTCTCCTTTAGTCCACGAAGTATACTAATTGTATCAGGCACACTAGGTTCAGAAACATAAACCTGTTGAAACCTCCTTTCAAATGCCGCATCCTTTTCCACATATTTCCTATATTCATCGAGTGTTGTTGCACTAATGCATCTAAGTTGGCCACGAGCAAGCATAGGTTTGAAAAGATTAGCAGCATCCATTGCTCCATTAGTTCGACCAGCACCGAGAACAAGATGAATTTCATCAATGAAAAGAATAACCTTCCCATCAGCATCTTCAACTTCTTTCAAAACTGCCTTCAACCTCTCTTCAAATTCTCCCATATACTTAGCACCAGCAGCTAATCCCATATCCAAAGCAATTAACTTGACATCAGCAAGATTGCTAGGAACATCTCCTTTAACTATTCTCAGAGCCAACCCTTCAACAACGGCTGTTTTACCAACGCCTGGCTCACCTATAAGAACAGGATTGTTCTTAGTCCTTCTCGACAAAATCCTCACAACCCTTCGTATCTCTTCATCGTGACCAATAACAGGATCAAGTTTCCCTGCTTGTTCAACCAAATCTCTACCATAAGTTTTCAAAGCTTGATAATTTGTGTCACCAGAAGCACTATTAACTTTCTTCCGTTCATTACCGCGAAGCTTTTCGACCTCCGATTTAACCTTAGAAACATGCACATTAGATTTTTTCAAAAATTCTTCAATTTGAGAATCCTCAAGAATTCCCAATATTAATTGATCAACTGCTAAATGAGTGTCGCCGCGTGCCTTCTGCGCCGCCTGTGCTCTCCTAATGACTTTGATTAGGGTAGAGCTTGCAGGTATATCAATTGGTGGAGGAGTTTGAGTAGACAATTTCTTCAGTGATTGATTTATAAGTCATTCGACAGCACGTGCAGATTCTTGACCACCAACATTGGAAATTGCTTGGAAAAATATACCATTAGGATCAGAAATAAGAGTGGATGCAAGGTGTAGGGGATTCAGTGTAACATGTCCTGAACTTATTGCTAGTTCAAGAGCACCAGCAAGTGCTTCGTTTGTTCTGTGAGTAAACGTTTCTGGATTCATGTTTTACCTAATACATTACAAAAATTATGCAAATAAGAATACCAGCTTAACCACATAATCATATATTTGTAACCAAAAAACACGACCTAGAATATGTAATAAATCATTAATTCATAAACCCTATTTTTTTTTAAACACAGTAACACCAACTAATCTAGGAGACTAATCTCACCGTCTAGAAACCCTACTTAAGTAATATCCATTGTGTCAATACTCTTATTTTCGTTATAGATGTGTGGTGTACGACAACAGATGTGTCGGACATCAACGAGACACCATACATTTAATTTATTCATTTTTTAAAATTATAATCGTTGTTTATGTGTCGGTGTCACTATTGTAGTGAGTGTTCCAATGACATAATAATAAGTTAAAAAAAGCATGAACAAAAGAGTTTAACATACCTTTGATTGCAAAAGACCAAAATTGAAAATTTGGAAAGGAAGAGAATGAAGGAGAAGAGTGAGTGGTCTCTTCTGTTCGTAACTTTTCTTTTCCTAGTTTCTAGTAGTTACCCCAAATATTGTGGGTTTTTTCTTTCCTTTTCCTTTGTGAGAGGAGAGTTACCAAATTATTTTCAAATGAGTTAAGAGCCATTTAAGTAGTTTCACAATTTTTGGTGCGGTCCAATTTAGTCATGATTAAAATTAAAACTCAAGGTAGTCCATACTATTTTTATATCAAAACCACCACAAATTAGTCTCTTTGTTACATCCAATCATAGAATAATTTGTCTTTGTTATAAAAAATCATTACTTTGAGTTTTATTGTTATAGAAAACTAAATTACTTATATGAAAATTGTGAAGGATTAAAATGTATCTTTAATCTTTTCAAATTATGGTTCTATGAAATGATTTTTTTTTTATTTTGTTGTTATTTTAAGGCAAGAGTTGAAAGAGACTGGCGGTGATTGCAAATTCAATTCATGAACAGGCTAGGATTGAGGCAATTAAAATCCCTGAGAATTCTCATGCCAGATCTTGACTAAAAAAGAGGAGAAAATTGAGAAACAAGGATTTTAATTTTTTTTTAATGAGAAACAAGGATTTTAATTTTTTTTTACGAAACGAGGAACAGGGATGTTTGCTTGGATTCCTAAAACTCAATTTAGGTTCATGTAAGTTTGAGTATACCTTTAAACTCAATTTACATGACCTATTTAAACTAAGTTTACATAACCTACTTAAAATGAATTTATGTATGTATACTTAAACTCAGTTTACATGACCTACTCAAACTAAGTTTACATGAGCTACTTAAACTGAGTTTACTTGACCTAATTAAACTAAGTTTACATGTCCATACTTAAATTGAGATTATGTAGAATCATTGAACAAGGTTGAACTTTTAGATGTACACTTAAACTCAGTTTACATGACCTACTTTAACTAAGTTTACATGACCTACTTAAATTGAGTTTAAGTATGTACACTTAAACTCGGTTTACATGACCAACTTAAACTAAGTTTACATGAACCTACTTAAACTAAATTTACATGACCTACTTAAACTAAGTTTACATAAACCTACTTAAACTCAGTTTACATGAACTATTTAAACTGACTTAGATTAAATTTGATTCAAGGGTAATTTTGTCACTTTGGGGTGTAACAAGGATTACACAGGGTGTAATTAGAAAAACTCTTTTTTTTTTTTTTTATATTCAATCAAGACTTTTGTTCAATTTAAAAAAATCTAGTGGTATTCAAGTATGATTTTCTAAACTTTTAAAATAAGCATATAAATTTTGTGGTATTCAATCAAGATTATTTTACAACATACATAAGTCTAGTGGTATTAAAAAAATCCTAATTTCTATGGATTGTTTAAAATATGGGATTTTGAGATGAACTTTTTAACAAATTTTTAGCTTTTAAAAGTCTTTTCCCTCCAAAAAAAAACTGTCTTTTCCCTTATCATGAAATTTCTATAAAAAAAAAAGATTATATTTCTTTTTATTTTACATCTCCCTTCTGTCATATCTCTATTTCTTTAGGTCACTAAAAGTCTAAAACCCTTGCTTTAGGCTCCACATATTTTATTTTTGACTAGTAGCAGCAATTTTTTAAGGTTTCTGGTTTTCATAAAAGTGTTGATTTTGTGATTGACACTCCTTATATACAAGTAGAAAACGATACACAAATTGACATATGTAAAAAGAATTGATTCTTTTACAAATGCATACAAAAATGTTAAAAACTTCTGTAAATGTTGCTTTTGTGTGGAACATAGTTTTTCAAAATTAAAATTAATAAAAATTTATCCAAGATTGACAGATATACTTCCGTAAAGTCTGTTAAACTTCCATCCTCTAAGATATAACGTAGTCTGTTGATTGCAGATATATGTGTTTTCTCCACTTCTTTAAAAAGTAGCACACTGTTTGGCCTTCTCCTCACAACTTCTGTTAATCATTCAACAAACCTGAAAATTCAATTCACAATAAGTTAAAGACTATAAGTCTAAACTAGAATTGAAAGAAAAAAAACAATGATGTCTAAAAAACTTAATTTCAACCGTTTGTTGAAATATTGACCGACATTTGAAATATTTAAAGACCAAATTTGTAGCTTTTAACTAGACTTTTACTATAATCAAATTCAGATGCTAACCCAATAGCTTACCCTGGTGTTGCACCAATCAAGCTTGAACAAGAGTGTTGTTCCATGTATTTCGACATGTACATAGTGACCAACGGATTTTCATCATCAAATAGTTGTTCCGCAAGTGCCTTAGCAAGTTCTGTTTTACCGACACCAGTTGGTCCAAGGAATAGGAAGGAACCAATTGGATGTATAGGTCTTCCAAAACCAGCTCTTGATCTCACTACAGAATCAACAACAGCATTTACTGCTTGGTCTTGTCCCACAACTCTATTGTGCAACATGTCACCAAGTTGAAGCAACCATTCCTTCTCAATTTGTCTGAGCCGAGTCCATCGTCTAGGTTCAACATTTACTATATTCATCAACTGTTGTTGCACCGATAACAGGATCAAGTTTCCCTGACATTTTTCTGCTTCACTAGACTTTTAAGTCATCAATTTCTTTCCGCACCTACAAATAAATATCAACAATTAGAACCATCGAAATAACACATATACACAAAATAAAAATAAAAACTAATCTATACTATGAAGAAAGAAAATGCACAACCTAAAATTGTTAAAACAAAAAATTGAAATCCATACTTACATTTGCAAGACGGGCTTTGCTGCATTGTCGTCTTTTTTCCCCAAAGAAAGAAGTTTCACTCTCTTCCTTTCCTTTGCAAGACTCATCTTTTACCTACAACATTACAAAAACAAAAAAAAAACATGTAAATAAAAATACCAACAAGACAAGATAATCATATATATGTAAACAGAAAAAAAAAACATGTAAATAAAAACACAAACTAGAATACCTATAAATATTAATCCGGTGAAAACCCTACTTAACTATCTTTGTTTTAAGGAAACCCTACTTAACTAATAGCCCGTGTCAATACTCAGTTTTATGTGATGATGATAGTTACATAATAAGCATATACAATTTGAAGAAAAACAAGCATAACAAGAGTGTTACGTAACTCTTCCTTAAAAAAAAAAAAAAAGAGTGTTACGTACCTTTGATTTTGATTTCAAAAGACCAAAGTTTTGCTCTTCTTCTTTATGTGACAACTTCGAAAGCAAGTGAACCTCTATTTATATAGGACCGAAGCAGGAAATTTGATAGAAAGACACTGTTTATGGTTTCTTATTAGATGTTTTTCTATGAAATTTTGATTTTAATTAAAATCAAAAATATAAAAGGTTTGTTACTTTCAAATTATAACAAACCAACAATAAGATGTTTATCTATTTGTTCCCATGAGCTTAACTCATTTGGTAAAGGATAATGCACAATATGTGCAGGGGCCGAGGTTCGAACCCCGGACACCGCACTTATTCATCTATAAGATGAATTTCTATAGTCACTAGACTACTTGACCAAAAAATAAAAAAAGATGTTTATCTATTTAAATTACACCAACAATATAACAAAAAAATATAATATAAATTCTTATCTTTTTAATGATATCAGCAACAATCATTATTATAGTAAAAATTGTTTTAGGATATAATTGAGATAATGAAAATTTTAGTCCAACATCTTATATTTTCTTTATATAGTATTTATATACTCGATCTAGTTTGTTGCACTTTTTAAAGGTAAAAGAAAAAAAAGTTGGACATATATTCATATTATGTTTGTTATATATATTCTGATTTTGAACTCACTCCCATCAATTATCTTTTTTAAAGGATAAAAATAAGGAAAAAAAATTGATATACCGAGGGCAATAAAAAATGAGTTTGTTACACTTTTTTTAAATATTTGAATTTACTCTTATATATTTGTTATGTGTGCTGTTTGTTCAAATAATAGCGGTACGTCACAATAAAAATGATAGATAATTCACTCAGGTATTCAATTGTAATTACCATTGACACTATCAAAAGTACATAGCATGTAATATCAAAGAAATAAAATGCATCATAAACTAGTGATACATTTCATTTATCATTGCACGCCCTTCAAAATCTTGTGATGGAGCAGTTGCCAAGTCTTTAGGTAAAGCTTCTTGTGGTGGTGTTCTTCGTGATTGGTAGGGTGCTTTCATTGAAACATTTTCGTGAACAATTACAAATTAACAATAAGAGATAATTTGGATGCTTGTTCAATAGACCCCTTAAATTGCTCACATTTTTTGAAAAAGTTGATTGAGAGTTACGATATGATCGTAGTTTACACACACAAAAAACCGATCGGAAATTACGACCCTTAAAGTCTTTGCTTCTCTGGGAACATCACCTGGCATTAAAAGGTTTTTGTCCTCCTCATGTAGGTATCTAACACCAGTATGGTAGGGGCATGTGATGTTCGAAGAGAAGCAGAGACTTGACTACGTATGAACTCATGTTGTTTCACAAGATTGAAGAGCTCCCGATCTTCAAACTGATTTTGTTTCGTTTCATTGGACGAACTGCTCCTCATTCGACTCAAGGTACTTCATCTGTCTTTCATGCACCTTTACTTGTTCTATAAACTGCTTCTCTCTTTCTTCAAGTGTTTTCTCTTTCGTCTTGAGTAGTTTGTACCTTCGTTTTTTTATCTCAAGCATGTTCACACGTACTTGATGATTATTCTTGATAGACACAAGATCTTTCACTTGATCTTCAATTACCTTGGCCTTTTCTCCAAGTCTTTTATCTTTTTCATACATCGACCTTGTTAGATAACCAAACTCTCTCTCTTTTTATCATCAATTGTTTTTAAATTGTTGGTGTATTCAAATTAAATCCTTTAATATTACTAACAAAAACAAATCTGATGGATCCCACATAAAACAATACAAACATTGATACAAGCATCAAGTAATCAGAAAAAGAGTACTGATAAAACCAAAGAAACAAATACTTGGAGTAGATAGCTCAATTTTGCGATAGTTCTCAGGTTTACAATATCTTTGTATTGTTAATTTGAGAAATGTAGTACTTGATATGCATAGGTTTTGTTCATCTAGAATATCAAAACCAGAAATCATCAAAGTATTCAATCTAGGATATGCCGTATAAGGCAAAGTTCCACCGTGAAAGGTGACAAACCCTATATGCAAGTTGGTTTAGTGATGGCAAATTTAGAGAATTCAGAAGTAATAATTTTGGTTTATGATAAAAGGCAAGAAATGTTTAATTATGGCATGAAAAAAAGAAAGATGGAAAGTGTTGAATATCACATTTGACATGGATTTGTAATCGACTGATATTATTAAAACAACGTATTTTAAAATCATTCCAACCAGGCGAGGCTCCATGATACCTTACAGTAAACATTGAGAGCATATAGTGTGGTTGAGCCATCACATAAAGACAAAAATCTAGACAAGAATTTGGTGAAACCTTTGATAGTCTTAAATTGAGAAGAACATAATGTAAGAATGGGAAGATTCTTCCGTTTTGTGGACAAATTGCAAGTTTGAACATTCAAAAAAGGGCGCAGAGGGAAAAGGGGGACATCAGGGAGAATTGTGTAAAAAATAGGTAATAGGAGTTTTCTTTTTGGTGTAGGTTTATAGGATCTAGTCTCCCATTTGTCTAAATATAGGAACTCAGTTCCTGTTACTTTCGTTTTTAACAGATCTTGAAACCAACTTTTCTTGCATGGTCTATGTGTTCATTCAGTATAATGTTCTAGCGGTGTTTTTTTCCTCGTTCTTATTGCTCTAGATGCTCGCAAGTCTACAACAGCAGGCCATTTCTCTTCCTCAGTGGTCAGGTTGATGATCGAACTATCCAAAAATATGAGAAAGAAGCTTGAAAGCTGGTTAGCTCATTTACTTAGTTTCTCTATTGAACTTGTTCTATTATCCAAATGCTGCTTTGTTGCCTCACCATTTGTTTTCTGCAACTTAGGGTCTTAATTTCTTGTAGTCGCTTCACTGACGTGGTTGAGTTATCATGATTTAAAAAGTCGTAGAATTTGTGTTGGACTATTTGTAACTGCTGAATTTGAGAATATAATCTAATAAGTTCATGGGATTACTTTCTCTTTTAAGTTGCCTTACCTTCACTGAGTTTTAATGAGATGATATGTTTTGATTAGAATGTCCAGTAGTTTTCCGCCTCTTAATGTTTCAGTATTTTAATGTATTTGTAACCACTGGCCTCTTAATTGAAGCATGGGCCAATGTTTCTTAGCTTCTATGTTGTTTGTATTTTGTACCTTTCACTTAAACAATGCAGTTAAGATTAATATTTTCCTTCTTTACATTCTTTAATATATTTGAGCTTCACCCTTGCCTTTTGGCCTGTCTCCATTTCTTGTGGATCATTCTTCTTTGTTGCGTACAATCGTGAGCCAAGCACCGTTGGTCTCTTTTATGGCACAATCTGTGCCAATTAGCTTCTCCTTTGTGAATTGTCATCTTGGAGAAATTGGATGACAAAATATTCTATGTTTGGAAACGTGTAGAAATTCACTGAAGGGACGTTGTGTCGACCATTTCGTCATGAATCCAGCCATTATGTGCTTTCTATCAGAAGATGATTGCGACCGAGGTTGCATCAACCTGTCATACACAAATTGTGAGAAACAAGACCCATGCTTGTTTATTTTTCATTTAATACATTTTCATCTTGTTTTGCTGATGTGTGTGCAGGTTAATAATAATAACATGATATGCGTTGAGAAGTTCACTCTTCGCAATGAAGGTAAGGATTAAGACGATTGTTTTACTTGCAAATGTGCTTATGATATGTATTTATATTTGTTCAAGCCGGTATGACTTATTCTGTCCTGATAATGACCGTATTCGTAAAGTCCACAGTTCTGCCTTGTCCATTAGTTAAACTTCCATCCTCTAAGATATAACGTAGTCTGTTGATTGCAGATATATGTGTTTTCTCCACTTCTTTAAAAAGTAGCACACTGTTTGGCCTTTTCCTCACAACTTCTGTTAATCGTCCAACAAACCTGAAAATTCAATTCACAATGAGTTAAAGACTATAGGTCTAAACTAGAATTGAAAAAAGAAAAATAAAAAAAACCAATGATGTATAAAAAACAAAATTTCAATCGTATGTTGAATTGACCGACATTTGAAATATTTAAAAACCAAATTTGTAGCTTTTAACTAGACTTTTACTATAATCAAATTCAGCTGCTAACCCAATAGCTTACCCTGGTGCTGCACCAATCAAGCCTGACACAGAGTGTTGTCCCATGTATTCCGACATGTACATAGTGACCAACTGATTTTCATCATCAAATAGTTGCTCAGCAAGTGCCTTAGCAAGTTCTGTTTTACCGACACCAGTTGGTCCAAGGAATAGGAAGGAACCAATTGGATGTCAACGTCTACCTAAACCAGCTCTAGATCTCACTACTGCATCAACAATAGCATTTACGGCTTGGTCTTGTCCCACAACTCTATTGTGCAACCTGGCACCAAGTTCAAGCGACCATTCCTTCTCATTTTGGCTGAGCAGAGTCACTGGTATACCAGTCCCTCGTCTAGGTTCAACAATATAAACCTGTTGAAACATCCTTTCAAATGCCGCATCCTTTTGCACACATTTACTATATTCATCAATTGTTGTTGCACCAATGCATCTAATTTCGCCTCGATTAAACATAGGTTTGAAAAGAATAACAGCATCGAGAACAAGATGAATTTCATCAATGAAAAGAATAACCTTCCCTTTAGCATCTTCCACTTCTTTCAGAACAGCCTTCAACCTCCCTGCAAGTTCTCCTACATACTTAGCACCAGCAGCTAATGCTCTTGTATCCAAAGCAACTAACTTAACATCAGCAAGACAAGGAACATTTCCCTTAACTATTCTCTGAGCCAAACCTTCAACAACAGCTGTTTTACCAATATCCGTATCACCTATAAGAACAATACTGTTGTTTTTCCTTTTTGACAAAATACTCAAAACCGTACGTATCTCTTCATCACGTCCAATAACAGGATCAAGTTTCGCTGCCTCTTCAACCAAATCTCTACCATAAATTTCCAAAGCTTGAAAATGTGTGTCACCAAAAGCACTATCAACGCTAGAAGCATCCACACCAGCAAGTGATTTGTTTGTTTTGATAGTAAACAGTTCTGGATTCATCTTTTGCCTACTACATTAAAAAAAATATGTAAATAAAAAAATACCAACTTGACCAAAGAATCATATAGTATTTAAAAAAAATATGTAAATAAAAAAATACCAACTTGACCAAAGAATCATATAGTATTTGTGAACAAGAAAACACTATAGGAAAATGATATATGTAGCGACCAATATTATAGCGAAGCGTCATGATTGCATAATCTATTGACCCACTCATGTATTCTGCCAACCGCATGTATCGTGCCAAAGGAAAAGATCTAACGGTGACAGGCTTCCATGAGGCATTCGTGAAATTCCAATCGCGATAAATAGCAACGCTCAACACTGTATGTTTTTGTGAACAAGAAACCTGAATAAACTAAGTCATTGTGTCAATACTATGTTTCTGTTCATGATAGTTACATACCAAGGATATAAAATTTGAAGGAAAAAACACAGGAACAAAAACAGCACATAACAGGAGTGTGAAATAACGTACCTTTGATTGCAAAAGACCAAAGTTTTGTTTTCTTTTTTGTGACAATTTCTTATGTTACCTCAAGCATTGATTATACACAGAAAAATAAACATGAATACATGATGGCAAATCAGTTTTACGGAATACAGGGGAGACTATGAATGATAGGACCCATTCATGTGCATGTTTTTGCTATAAATAGCATTTTTCTTTCATTTCCTATTTTAATACAGCCAAATTCCATTTTTCTTTCCTTTATAATACAAGTTGCCAAATTAGTTCAAAATTGGACTAGTAATCCAATTTAGTTAATCAATTTGATGCATCCTTAAGAAATATGTGATCTAGACAAAATTGTATTGATTTTTTTTAAAAAAATTCAGTCTTGTTGTTTTCTTATTATTTTGTTTTCATTGACACTTATAACTTTGAATGTTTGCTAAAAAAACAAATGCTAACGACAATAATAACTCGATTGAAGATAAGCAGGAGGTTCATGTGCCTCAGAATGTTATCTTATTCATCAAGGAGAATTAACTTTGAATCTTGTTTATAGTCGGATTGAAACCGGTTCTGAGGCAAGTCCATAACCCAAAGGATGAATTCCACAATGTATCCATATGGATTACCACCATGATATGTTCCTCCCATCATGAGAAATAACCTATTAGGATCCTTCGAGATTAGAGATGTAGGGATTCGAGTAGATCATATTGGAAGGAATTTAGCCAAAATTCAAAGAAAAGAAGGATGAATCATTAGATTTAGATTAATGAAGGCTAGATACATGACAATGATCGCTGAATATGAATTGTTTCTAATGGCTACACCACGCCTAAATTATGCAGTTCGAAAAAATTGGTTAGCCAACAATTAAGAGACATCTCTAAATTGGCCTAGACTTCCAGGATGATCGAAAAAAATTCCATCTCAACCCCATGATAATCTTAAAAATAATTGGTTCGTCATGAATAACTCAATTGTAACCATCGACATAATATTAAAAAATTAAAAAATTGTATATTTTTTTAAAAAGAAAAATATGATATTCATAATTAATGAGACAAATAAAGTATTAACAAAGTGGAGAAGTTGTAAGCTGTTCTTGATGCTCGGAAGAACAAAAACTGAATCATTTTTTCATGCTAACATAATGTTTGTTATTTTGGTGTAGTGTAAATTGTTCAGGGACATGATTTAACTTCACTAGAACTCCTTTGTTATGATACTATTGCATCAATGTTGAATGGTATTGGCGCAGTTTAATAAAATTTTCTTTTTTCAAAACTAAAACTTAACACCGTATATATATTGAGAGAATGTAAAAAAATAAAGTAATGTTGTTAATTCAAGATAATCTCAAAATAGGTTAGGTTTCTATAACAGTAAACAAATTCACTATTAAAGCAAACTCAAATATTCTTTTTTGAGGTGAAACTCAAATATTATTTGTCTATATATCAAAGAAATAAGTAAAAATAAACGTAAACAAGTCGGCCTGACAGCCATTACTAGTATACATGTGTGTTCGCGAGACGACTAGCTAAACTCTTTATTTGCAACCTTGCGACTTTGCAAGTTTCAGCATTAATAACATGCCCTCCATTATTTTCTACACGGTATACCAAATAACTGTCATTTGGACCGACATCAATGTAAACCATTGTATTCTCATCAATTACTTTCCTTGTAAGCATAGACAGCACTGTCACCACCTTTTTCTCAAGCCACCTTCTAATTGGTCTGGCACCATACACCTACACAACAACAATAAAAATATTAGTTATAAGTAACATTTTTTTCTATAAGTAGACGATTAAAATGATGATAATGATATAATAATAACACTTACAGGATCATAGCTCTCAGCAAGTATATAATCCACTGCTCCGTCTGTAACTGCCAATGTAGTTCCTTTCTTACAAAAATGATTAGCTACATCCTTGATTTGCAACCTTGCAACCTTCCTCAATTGCTGGTGAGAAAGAGGATTGAATACTACAACTTTGGTTAGCTGGTCCAACAATTCTAACCAGAAATGATCAGTTACTTCCTGCATTACTCGATCGTGAGCAACTTGCATGGTACATTTTCCTGAAAGTCCACTTTGGAGATGATCAGCGCCAAGGTTCGAGGTCATGATAACGACCGTATTCGTAAAATCCACAGTTCTGCCTTGTCCATCAGTTAAACTCCCATCCTCTAAGATATAAAGTAGTTTGTTGATTACAGATATATGTGCTTTCTCCACTTCTTCAAAAAGTAGCACAATGTTTGGCCTTCTTCTCACAACTTCTGTTAATAGTGCAACAAACCTAAAAATTCAATTCAGAATAAGTGAATGAGACATGAGATGCATATTTTGAACTCTAGATAAGTTAAAGACTATAAGTCTAAACTAGAATTGAAAAAAACCAATGATGTCTTCAATCTTAGGCTGAATTGACTGACACTTGAAATATTGAAAGACCAAATTTGTAGCTCTTATTTCAAATGGACAAAACACTTATGTGTTTTATCTCAAATTATTAATTTAGCCTTTTACTATAATCAAATTCAGTTGCTAATCTAATAACTTACCCTGGTGCTGCATCAATCAATCTTGACACATAGTGTTGTTCCATGTACTCCGACATGTTCATTCTCACCAACTGATTTTCATCATCAAAGAGTTGTTCAGCAAGAGCCTTAGCAAGTTCTGTTTTACCAACACCAGTTGGACCAAGGAATAGGAAGGAACCGATTGGATGTTGAGGTCTTCCTAAACCAGCTCTCCACCTTAATACAGCTTTAGCAACGGCATTTACTGCTTGATCTTGTCCCACAACTCTATTGTGCAACCTGTCACCAAGTCCAATAAACCTTTCTTTCTCATTTTCGCCAATACGGGTCATTCGTATACCGGTCAATAGGCTAACAGCCTCAGCTATTAGGTCAGGTCCAACAGTTTCTGTCAACATCAAGCTCTCATCGGTGCTATCTTCAAGCCGTTGAATTGCATCTTCCACATCATCAATCGCACCATATCGTAGGCTTGCAGCTCTTGCTACATCAGGCCGCCTCTCAGTCTCCTTTAGAGATAAGTTAAACTCTTCACGTTTCCTTTGAATCTTATCAATTCTCGCTTTCTCTTTCCTATACTTCATGACCAGAGTTAGAAGCTTGTCTTTTAAGTCATCAAGTTCTTTCCGCGCCTACAAATAATATCAACAATTAGAACAATCGAAATAACATAAATACACAAAATAAAATAAAAACTAATCTATAATATGATGGAAAAAAAATACACAAACTAAAATTGTTAAAACAAAAACTCAAAATCCATACTTACATCTGCAAGTCGAGCTTTGCTAGCGTTGTCGTCTTTTGTCGCCAAAGAAAGAAGTTCCACTTCCAGTTTCACTCCCTTCCTTAAAATAATGTCAATATCCTTTGGCTGACTATCAAATTGAACTCTAACACCAGAAGGATTCATCTTTTACCTACAACATTACAAAAAAAAAAACATGTAAATAAAAATTCCAACATGACGAGATAATCATAAATATAGTATTTGTGAACAAAAAACACAAACTAGAATACCTAAATATTAATCTGGTGAAAACCCTACTTAACTATCTTTTTTGTGAACTAAAAAACACAAACTAGAATACCTAAATATAAATCCAGTGAAAACCCTACTCAACTATATTTGTTTTAAGGAAACCCTACTTAACTAATATAGCCTGTGTCAATACTCAGATTTTTTTAAGGAAACCCTACTTAACTAATATTTCGTGTCAATACTCAGTTTTATGTGATGATGATAGCTACATAATAAGCGTGTATACAATTTGCAGAAAAACAAGCATAACAAGGGTGTTACGTACCTTTGATTTCAGAACACCAAATTTTTCTCTTCTTCTTTCTGTGACAACTTCCAAAGCAAGTGAAAGACTACTTATATAGGACCAAAGCAGGAAAGTTCTTGTTTAAATATTTTTTATTGATTATATTTTTCAATTAAATCTTTTAAAGATATCACAAAACAGTTTTTACTATATTTACTCACATCAAATCTTTTAACTCCTTAGAACCAAAAGGAATAAAAATATGTTTTAGAGTAACTCCTTAGAACCAATAAAAAATTAAAAAAAATTAACTCCTTTTTTTAAAAAGTTATGAAGTCAAATTTAATTTTTTAATAATATTTTATAAAAAAATTCTAAAGTGTTGTCTAGTGGTTAAAACTTAAAACCATGCATCTAAAGTTTTTGGATTCGAACTCCCTTGTTGCTCTTTTGAGTTTTCTTTAGTAATGTGCTCTTTTAAGTTTGTCACATCATCTCCACCCTAAATTTTTGGTATACAAAACATTCAAATAGGAAAACAAAAAATGTGTGTTAATAATAACCATATAGATTTTTTCAAAAAATACTAACTGTATATAGATTTACCCAAAAATATTAGTATATGCTATTTTACTATATATTTTTATGTGTAGCGATGGATAAAGATAGAGGTTAAATATGTTTTTAATCCTTATAAATATATCAATTTTTTGTTTTAGTCTTTTTAAAAAAACTCTTCAACTTTTAATCCCTTAAAAAATTTCAATCACCACTTTTGGTCCTTATTTTTAAGTCAACATATATTTTGTGTTTTTGGAGCTAAAGATTCATATTTAATTCCAGTTTTGTTAAAAAATTCTAATTTTATTTTGGGAGAGATTGTCATGGTATTTTATCCATTTTTGAAAAATTTCATTAAAAAATATTAAGGCTATACATGAGTTGAATAAAATGTAGGGACAAAAAATAGTTGTCATACCCCCATTTTTGACCGTTTATTTCTTTTTTGTTTAAATGTGTGTTTGGTCCCTACACTTTCAGTCAATTTTGGCATTAGTCCCTGCACTTTTTTTTTTGGCATTAGTCCCTGCACTTTCTAAAACTTTTGGCTTTAGTCCTTCTGTTAACTCTCGGTTAAAAAAAAAATCTAAAACTAACGGTGGCACACTAAAACACAAAAATATTCAAAAAAAATTATTAATCTTTAATTCATTATTTTTTTTATCTAAAAATATCATTAGTCTCTGCACTTTCAATAGTTCTTTATATTGGTCTCTGCACTTTGGTATTGGTCCTTGAGGCATTTTTTTTTACAAAAAAACTATCAATGATATTATTATTTTTATTGGGAATAAATATAAAAAATTAAAGTTTTTAAAGAATAATTTTTCAAAGAATTATTAAAAAATCATTTTTGTTCATTAAAAAATCAAATCACGTGGACCGATCATTTTTCTAAAATGATTATTTTAATAATTCTTTAAAAAATTATTCTTTAAAAGCTTTATTTTACTATTTTTATATAATTAAAAAGTAATAAACAAAATAATAATATCAATGATAGTTTTTTTTCTAAAAGAAAAATAAAATCAAGGACCAATACCAAAGTGCAGGGACCAATATCAAAAAAGTATTGAAAGTGCAGTGACTAATGATATTTTTAGATAAAAAAATAGTGAATAAAATAATAATAAAATATTTTGAATATTTTTTGTCTTTTAGTGTGCCACACGGCGCGGAATGATTGGCCCACGTGGCACACCGTTAGTTTTGGATTTTTTTAACTTAGAGTTAACAGAAGGACTAAAGCCAAAAGTTTTAAAAAGTGCAGGGGCTAATGCCAAACAAAAAAAACGCAGAGACCATTGCCCAAATTGGACGAAAGTGCAGGGACTAAACACACATTTAAGCCTTTCTTTTTTTACTCGTCTTTTTAAAGCCGAGAAATTTCGTCGTTACGGACGAAATTACGGGAGAGAGGTATTCTAAAATACCTCATTTTGGTTCCGAAGGGATAGTTTTAAGTTTTTATTATATTTCTTTTTATTTTTTATTTTTTTTATTTAATATTTTTTTATTTTATTTTTTATTTTATTTATCATTTTCTTATTATTTATTTAAGTATTTTAGAATTTTTCTTTTTATTCATCTAATTATTATTCTGTTTTTTTTTTTTAGTCTTTTGGTCCTATTTTTGTCCAAGTGTACAGCTGTCCAAGCATGGGATACCCTTTAAGGGCATTCTGGTCCAATTCACCTCATCTCAACTCTAATTGTACCACTATAAGAACCTGCCAATTATTGGTGCAGTTTTCTTACCAACACACATTCCAAGAATTGTCAGCAGCCGTTGTAAATAAAAAAAAAATCAAATTCACGCATCCATACAACAACAATTCAACCATTTTTCAGAAAACAACAATCACATTGAATCAACAACAACAATATCACACCTTTTCTTTTTCATTTTACGAATCCATCAATATACATCCACAAATTTCAAAAATCCAATACCAACACAAACCATAATTTTCGAATACATCATTGAACCGCAAGAACAAAGCCGAATTCAAACAACCATTTTCACATCTGTTTCAAAACAACAGCAATAGAAAACAGATTTAAGAGAAAAGGGTAGGATTTCTTTAACTTAGATCTATTGTCACTTACTATTTGTTTGTGAAAAAATTTTAAAACCGAAAAGAATAAGAAGAGAAAGAAGTTGTTGTTCTTCGTTTTTTACTCTCGTTTTTTCCAGATCTACTCTTCTTCACTCGTTTTTAAGAAAAACCAAGGTTGGATTCGTCTTCAGAACCGAAAAGGATACCTACACCAGAATTTTATTTTCGAAAAGGGGTTGGTTTAGGTTTTCCGGCGCGGCAACACCGCCCTGTTGGGCCGTCCACCACCGCGCCGAAGTTCTTAAAGAAGAATGGGGAAGAAGAAGAACCTAGGAGCTTCTCTCTCTAAGTTTGTACTTAGAGAGAGAAAGGAGGTTTGTTTATGTTTTTTGTTTGTTTGTCTTTTTCGTATTTATACTACTTACAAAAAAAGAGATCATATGCGCGCGTGTTTCCTGTGTTTCCATACACTCTCAGGTATGAGTCGTCAGATTTTTTAATTCTATGCACGCCTGACTTGGTCCTTACCATGCTCTATCTTTTTCTTGGCCATCAGATCTGGATCAAACGATCCAGATCTATTCCTTAAGCCCAGTAATGAATTTTGCTAAGCCCATTTGTTTGTTTTATTCTATCTACAGTTTTAGTCATACACCCCTCTCCCTGCTTCTCTTACCCCCTTTCTGTTTTATTTAATTTTCTTGTTTTTTTTTTACATACTCTTTTTTTATTTGTTTTTACTTATTGTTTTTTTTATCTTCTTAAGCACACATACTTGTGTGCAACATTATTAGGGACTTTTTTTTAGTTTATACTTTTTGCTTTTATTTACTTTAATGCTTTATTTTCCATTTTACAGCTTAGTTTATTTTTAATGTCTTTTTTTTCTTTTTAGAACTTTTTAGTTTATTTATTTAATGCATCACTTTTATCTATTTAGCCCTCGTTTATTTAGTTTTTTACTTTATTAGTTTATTTAGGCTTAGCATTATCTCATGCATTTTATCCTTGTGTTTTGTTTTTTTTTTAGCATTTTTTTATATTTTATTACCGTATGCACTTTATTTTTCTTGTCATTTATATTATTGAGGCATTACAATGTACTTAGGAACAAGGTAAAAATATAAATGAGAATATTGCACCGACGCACACATTTATTTATTCCACTTTATGTCAAGGTCTAAACCAAGAACAAAAATCAATCAAGGACATTAAAATCAAACAACTAGTAACTTTAGATTAATTCCAAGGAAATGGTACTTTTATTTTGGATTCAACATCCTTTATAAAACCCTTCGCGCTTTATTTTATTCTGTTACGCCTAGACTTTTAGACTTTAATTAGCTCGCTTTAGTTTAGAATAAAAAAAATTCAAAAACATTGAAATATGCCAAACTCAAAAATATCTTTTATTAACAAACCTTAGACTTTAACCCAAGTTATCCCTTTCTTTTTCCAAATCAAATTTCAATTAACCTTTAATCATACTTAGACTTGGTTTTTATTCAATTAAAATTAATCAAATCACATTTTAATCTTCTATGTCATTTCGGCCTCTTATCCTCTTAAAAACATTTTCAAAACAATCGCATCACATTTTATTCTTCTATGCCATCTCGGCCTCTTGTCCTCTCAAAAAAAAATTTCAAACTTTAAAATCAACCATAACCAATCACTCGGCTTTTTACCCCGAACAACATGATTTTGATCCCGCTTCGGGTATGTAGGCAAAAGACTTTGTCCTTCCAAATCAACAAAAATAATAAAAATATTTTCTTTCTTCATTTTTTAAACTTAGACTTCTTTAGGCATTTTTACAAGCAAATTAATTTAGCATAAGATAAATAAAAACAAGAGGTTCCTATGGAATAACATAGACGTTTAGGGTGCTAATATCTTCTCTTTGCGTAACCAACCCCCGGACCTTTGATCTCTTAAAAATATGGTTTTTTCGAACTTTTCCCCTTTCCCTTGGAAAAATAAAAGATTGGTGGTGAGTCCTAAATTTGCGAGTCAACACTAATCCAATAGCTTTATATCCAAAAATCACTGCGACAATAGTGATGGAATTTTACCTGTAGACTAAAAGTCTAATAAAAAATTTAGAGGGAGTAAAACAAAAAGTTGATATATTTATAGGGACCAGAGACATATTTAACCCTAATTTTTTTAATAACACTTATCATAAAAAAAATTGAAAAATGAGTTTGTTAGACGGAACAACCCAACAATCCACCTCTTGAGAGGTGCGATGTCTGTTTAAACTCACCCTTCAAGTTGGCATGTTCTATTTTTTGTGAGGTAACAACAAGTCAGGCCTATACAGGATGGGTTGACCTGCTTTGTCATCCCTATATTTCTGACACAAGAAAAAAATAATATTGATAAGTCTTGATTTAGGGTGTTTTTAGTATTAGAATTCAGTAATATTTATGGAATTTTAGTCTTACTTTAGAGTTCTTTTACTACAAAACATTAGTTTTAATTTTCAGGATAAAATAATGAGGAAAATGAAGAATTTTCAAGACTAGAAAACTAGCACAACCCATGTGCCCATGGCACACGACAGTGTGTCCTGTTTGAAGAAATTGGAGGCAAAATTGTCGGAAGTTGAGCACAATCTAACCGCCTACCTAGCACGAATGCGCGACTTCCTAATCTGCATGAGTTCAACAGTTTTGAAGGCAAGTACGACCGTGCACGCTCCAAGCACGATCGTGTGACCTCTGCAGTCAAAAATAGTTGTTACAAACTCTTAGAATTATTTATTCATTAGCTTGTAACTCGTTTTCAATGTATTGTTCGAGGCTCTAGGAAATGAATAGACCTCATTTATGAGGAAAAGGGGGATCTTTCACACTTGCAATCTTGCTACCAAGTGGAAATCAAAGTTCTTTCTTTTTGTTTAAGTTTTGTTCTTTATTTTTCCTTCACTTTATATTCTTATCTTTTATTTTCTATCTTTATAATTCCTAGTCATTTATCTTTATGTATTTTATTTCCATGTCTTTATATTTTAATCTCTTGTCTAATAAGACCATGAATGAGTAGACTCTTCTAGTCTTGGGATTGTGGTAATAATCTAGATGATTTGATCTATATATAAACCCAAGTCTAGTCTCTATTTTATATGAAATTGTTTTCTACTCTATTCTCATTGTCTTTAAATTTGATATCTAATATTACACGAAGAACTAAAAGGTGGAGTTTAATATTGATATCGAATCAAACTTCAAATATCAAATGAAGAACCGAGAGGGGAAGTTTGATATGGGAACAAATGAGATTAGACAATCTCAATAAATCTACAAAGATAAGTTTGATTGTCTTGGGATAATAAGACTACACTCAAAGGGTCCCAATGATAATCAATCATGAGAATAGAATTGATTATTATTGAGATACGTTCATGTATTCTGAGAGGAAACATGATATATGATGAGTAAAACCGCAAGTGCACGGTTCTACCGAAGTAGTAAAAAGAGTATCGTTCCGACAGGGAGTTATGAATTCAATTAACTTTTAATAATGATTAGATGAAAGTTTAAAAGTTTAAAAAGTTTGGATTTTTAATTGAAAGAAAATAACAATAATAATAAAAGGTGTCTTGGGATTATTGGTTCATCTTGATGACAAAACCTTCACAAACCAAACCCTAAACCTAAACTTTATATGGGACCCACTTTCTAAAGACAAGTTTCCCTCAAGCGTATCAAAATTTCTCTAGAAATCATTGAGTGTGTTCCTCTAGCAACCACGCATATTCTCATGGTTGATTGCTATTAGAATCATTGAAGAACGAAACTTTATTTGTCTCAAGGTTTGCTAGATTATTCTCATGTTTTGCAATCCTTGTCTAATTTTACTTGTTCCAATATCAAAACTCTGTTGTCGCTTTATGAATTGATATTTGTGATGATGAATTAACAAACACTAACCCTCCACTGTCGCTTTATGAGTTTGGTATTTGTTAATTCATTATAAAAACGGCGAAATTAGATTAGAAAGTAGATTTATATAAAATTAGGGTTTATGGCTTGGTTTGATTAGGATTAGGTCATTAGACTCATCCAACAATCCCAAGACAAGAAGAGTCCACTCACTCACGTTCATTGTAGACATAGAAGAGGAGAAGAAGAAGAAGAACATAAAAGTAAATAACAATAAAATAAAGGTGAACTTTTATTCCAAGAACAAAAGATGGTTTTACAGACTAGATGGCTGCTCTATTTATAGTCTAACATTGACTTGAGCCCCAAGAATTAAATCACTAAAGTGTTGCACAAGAAACCATGGGCTCTAGATCAGAAATACTAAAATAGGCAGCTTGTCGAAGAAGCAAAAGCAGCAAAAGGGCAATATGGGGCGCACCACTTGTTATATTTTTGCACAAGATCTTCAATTCTTTGCACAAGATATTTTTGTATGAGATCTTCATATTTTTGGCATGAATCAGCTCCAATTTCCCTTTCTTTTGCTCCAAGACTAAATCTTTTGAATATTCGTTCCTGAAAATATAATAACTTGCAATTGAAGTAATATAGCTCTAAAATGGAGATAATATTAAATAAAACAAACTCAAATATAAATAAAACGGACTCAAACATTATATTAAAAACACTAATTATTGACTCATCAATATACTAATTGAATGTCTTATCCTTAGAAACATTTCATTATAGAATAAAGAAATAGATAGAGAATGCAATTGATTAAACATTGAGATGAAAACATTAATCCCATGACGCTTTTTTAAACATCTGAATTTTAAGCCAAACAAACATTGCTTTTTTTTTTTATGGTGGTCGGGGTTTGAACCCCGGACCTCACATATTTTATGCATTGTCCATACCAATTGAACTATGCTCACGAGGACAAAAAAACATCGCTCTAAACAAACTTGTTTCTTTTCAACTAATCAAAACTGAGAATTATATTGGTAATCACGTAAAACTCCCTATGGATCGATACTATTTTTACTACTCGATAGAACCGTGCTCTTGCGGGCTATCATTTATCAAACAAAATATTTGGCCGAGTTGCGAACTCGAGCACTCTTTTAAATGTTTCACGTCTCTATCTCAATCGTGCAACAATATCTCCTACCTCTTCGTTCTCAAGATAAAACAACCCTTCAAAATTTGAGTACTTCTACTCTGTACTCTTTCACCAATCCAACACCCCACAAACAATATACTCTTAAATGCTTGAAATTTCTCCAGAAAACTTGTTTATTTTTTCTTTTGTATTTCATAAACCGATCAAATTAAAAATATTCTCCTCAAAGTTAAATTGATAACTGCTTATGCACTATCAACAGACTCACTAACTCGAATCACTAAGCGAAGACCACACTTTCTTAGAGAATTTGGCAGAGTCCCTATTACTCGTTTTGCATTATATTTTACATCTATATACTTTATATAAAGAAAGTACACGAGTTTGGTCTGAGTTTTTCTCTTTCCTATTTTACCCTTCATTTAAAATATTTTATCATTTTTATAACATTAAATTATTAATTAAAAAATAGATAATTTCATTATAATACCCCACTAGAATAGAATCAATATTATCTTCAAAATATATAAAGGAAATAGGAGATTTTGGGTTGGATTTTTCATTATTGCAATTATACCCTTAAAGAAATTCTATAATAATGTTATATTGTTGGTGTCGCTGAAAAAGATAAAAGTTTTTATTATATTTGCAATATTGTTGTGTAACTAAAAAAGATAAAGATGATTTGTTATAATAAGTCATAAACTTTTATACGTATAATTTTAATCAAAATATAAATTTCATAAAAAAATATTTAAAATTTACATGTGTTTGCGGAATAAACACGGCATATAGACGGCACGGTGTGACATATATCACCTTATAGATGTTTTTCGACCGTAGACAGATCACATTTCTTGGAGGGGAAGCGAGATACAAATGAGTGAAACTACTTTGATGTGTATGATTTACGGATATAATCAATGTCATTTTCCAATTTTTGAGTGAAACTACTTGAACAAGTCAGTATGCCTTCTGAGTGATAGAGTGAGTGATCACTTGTCGATCCCTTTGAGCCAAAAAAAATAAAAAAATAAAATCAAAGCTTGACCTAAAAAGAAAAACAATATGATAATGTCTTAGAATAGGACAACATTTATTATTAATAGGATTTTATGCAAATTGGGGAGGATAAGTTTCTTATTTGAAAAGAAAATAAATAAATAAAAGTCAATTATGTTAAATTGATGATGGTGATGAAAAGAAAAAGAAGTGAAAGAATGTTCTAATGACAAAACAAATGAAATTCAAAGAAAAATATGCCAAAGAAGAAAAATTATTAAGAGTAACAAGCCAAAGAAATCACAAATGAAGTTGTGTGTGATAAGAAAAGAGTGCATTGTCTATATATGTGTGTATAAAGTGAATAAATGCTCTCTTATTCTTAGGCTCTTTGAATTCAAAGAAAAACAAGGATTGAATTGTTTGTATTTTAGATACATTACAACCGTATAAAGATCTTAGTGATCCATGGTAGATTACATATTTTGAGACTATGCTTAGATGCATACCGAAATTAATTTCTTGTTAATGCATTGCACATATTGAGAGAAACATATTAGCTGCTTGAGTGATACACTTACGTGAGGATTGTGATTCTAATTAATTGACTATTTTTTGGAATGTTCAAAATCATACTTTGATTTAGCATTTGTTTCATCTCCATGCTTTGATTCATTGATGATATGGAATTTGTATTTTAAACTTGCATTTCATGAATAATGTAAATTTTTTGTCAAAAAAAATGAATAATGTAAACTTGAAATGATTTAATCCAAAGTTTTTGAATGATTACAAACCTTCAATGTAATTGTGAATTTTTTATGTTTGAACTTGTTTTGAAATTATTTTGATCGGACTTTTATTTTTTTTCAAGTAACCTAGTGACTAGAATTCATCTTTTTGAAGATGAATAAGTGGGATGTCTAGGGTCTGAACCCCGACCCCTGCATATAATAATCCATGTCTCTGCCAACTGAGCTATGTTCCCGGAGACTTTTATTTGAGGTCAAACATATTTTTGTATTGGGGAGAGTATATGAGTGCCAATTTTGTTAAAATACAATATATTATAATGGCACTTGTTAACTTGTTTTACAATAAATCTTATGAAAATTACCCGTTTCTTTGTATATATTAGGGCTCTGTTTGGTAAAAATAGCGGATAGCTGACAGCTATAGCTTATAGCGGATAGCTTATAGATGATGACTGATGGCTGATAAACAAATTAAAGTGTTTGGTAAAATTAACGATTGAACTGAGTGATAAATGTAAAATGACATAAAAGGGTATTATTAATTCATAATCAAATTTACATCAATTAATATATAAGTATTAGAATTTTGAAATATTTTTTTTAAAAAAAAAACAACTTTACATTTATTAATTTAATATATCCTCTATATTATATATTAGATTTAATTTTATTCACCAAAATTTATTTTTTATTTATTTTCATTTAAAAGTTTATAGTTTATAAAACAATTAAACGTAACAATTACTTAAAAAAAATATTAAGCGTAACAATTGACAGTTATCAAAATCTGTTGTTGTTGTTGTTGTTGTTGTTGTTGTTGTTGTTTTTATTATTATTATTATTATTATTATTATTATTATTATTATTATTATTATTATTATTATTATTATTATTATTATTATTATTATTATTATTATTATTA
>Ga0315914_1000785_pt1 | contig 43207 bp, 23 predicted proteins | sample MpolenodulesMG_FD_203920 | JGI IMG/M metagenome (GOLD analysis project Ga0315914, IMG submission 203920) | Medicago polymorpha root nodule microbial communities from Los Angeles, California, United States - elongated nodules | ecosystem: Host-associated > Plants > Roots > Nodule | place: USA... | reverse complement strand
ATGAGCTCTCTCGAACTTGGAATCATGTTAATTGGAATATGGTTACAACCCCTAAACGCTTTGGCGGCCTAGGTATTCGTGAAGCTAGACTTACTAATTTATCTTTGCTTGGTAAGTTAGTGTGGAACATGCTTCATAATAAAGATAAATTGTGGGTGAAAGTTCTTTCCCATAAATACATGGGCAACACGTCTTTATGGATGAATAAGAAACATAATATACCATCAATCACTTGGCGCGATATTCAACATGCCATTACAAATTTTGCTGCAGGGTACAGTTTTCGTGTAGGCTCCGGAGACTCGTCGATTTGGAATATTGACTGGACACAACTTGTTCCCTTCTGTCAATTGGTCCCATTTGTTAACATTAGTGATTCAGCTATATGTTTGAAGGATGTGTGGGAGGATGGTAGATGGAACTTGCAAGGCCTTGCTACTATGATACCGACCGATATTGTTCAATATATTCATCTGATTCCAGCTCCTAATAACTTGGATGTACGAATTCCAAATGCGTGGACTTGGAGGCATGCAAAGAAAGGTGTATATACTTGCTCGAGTGGATACTATTGGCTTCTTCAACAAAATAGAGATTGGAATGTGAATTGTAACATGAATTGGCTTTGGCGTTTTAAAGTACCAGCAAAACTCCAACACTTTCTATGGCTTTGTTTTCATAATGCCCTCCCTATTAATGCCCGTCGGCATCATTGCAACATGGTAGATTCTCCAAGCTACACCCGTTGCTCTTCACCCATAGAGGATATTCTTCACTGTTTACGTGATTGCCAGCACTCTAGAGAGCTTTGGCTCCTCTTGAATATGAGGCGCTATAATAATTTTTTCTCTGAATTTGATGTCAAGGTTTGGCTTCGTGAGATGACGAAGGGTACTTCCGCTATATTGTTTATTACAGAAGTATGGTATGCCTGGCGTTGGAGAAACAATACCATTTTTGAGGATCAACATTGGCGTATTCAAGAAGTGGTGCGAAAGACCTTTTTGTTACATGATGAATGCATTTCTTACTATCCCAATCTAGATTTGGACCCACACTCATCACGCCTCTTAACTCATTGGATCCCCCCTCCGGAGGGTACACTTAAACTCAATGTTGATGGCAGCTTTTTAGAAGGTTTTGGTTGTTTAGGTGCATGTGGTGTTGTTCGCAACCATGATGGAGATTGGATAGCTGGTTTCTCTCACTATGAAGCTGGAGGTGATGCGTTATTAGCTGAGTTACGTGCTATCCAGATCGGTCTTAATTTTTGTAGTATAAAAGGCTATGTCAACATTATTTGTGAGAGTGATTGTTTGGAAGCAGTTGACCTGATTACTGCTGGTCGTGATCATACCTTGCACACTTATGCTACTGACATCCTTCATATTAGAGATGTTTTACATTGAAATGGAAATACAACTTTGATGCATGTTCTTAGGGAGCAAAATATGTGTGTAGATTTTATGGCTAAGGAAGGATCACATACAAGGTGTTCTGTTTGCTGGAACTGCCCTCCGTCTGGGATGGAATCTCTCATTCTGAGAGACAAGCTTGGAACTTAATTTTTTCTCCCTCTTTTTTCTTTTTCTTCGTTACTTTGTAACACTACCATAAAAAAAAAAACATTTTTTAAGAAACCAAAATTACACCATCAAAATCAAACATATCTTTAAGAGAAACATAAAGTCTTAAAATATTACCAGACCAGCTCGATTAAATTTATTACATAAAATTAATTATTTTGATTTTTTATTTTTGACAAATTTATTTTGTTATTCACTGATATAAAGATTAATTTGTTATGTCATGTGAACACAATTCAGTTGATAGTTGCAAACACAATATTATGTAGGGATCCTAATTTCAACTCTAGATTCTTTACTTAACATTTGATCGTAATACCAAAAATGTCTTTGAGCATAAAAGTTTTAAAAAATGTTTTTTCATCTCTAACTCTAAATCATCACCTCACTCACAAACAACCATTAAAGGTGACCAGATTTGGTGAAATATTAAGATAGAAGGAAAAGTTCTTCCATTATCAAACCATTGTATATATAGGTGACATGACATCGTGTCATTTTCTACTTTTAAAAATGATTTTCAACACATACGTTAACTTTTACGTATAGAATTTAGGTGGTAAACAAACTCAATTCAGCTAGGTGTATGTAAATTTAATAAAAAATAAAATTATTTTGGAGGGGTGTATGTAAATTTATCTATACTTGAACTTAAATGACTTCACATGAACTAATTTAACATTTTAACCATCAGAACCCAATTCATGTGTACCCGGTTTTAATTTACCCTTACATACGTTTTCTTAGATCACATAGATTTAATATTAGATTGAATTTACCAAACATCTCCGTAAATATAGTTCAATTGATAGGAACGTCACATGTAATATGCACAAGCCGAGATTTGAACATTAAATTACTTATTTATTTATTTTATGAGATAAATTTCTAGCTAATACACTATTTGACAAAAAAATTGAATTTAACCAAACTATATATTTTATTGATCAGAGAATGAAACATCAATGTTACATGAATGAAACTATATAGTTAAACAAAAAAAACCCAAATTCATTTTCGTACTATTTAAATGTCAATCCTTACTTTATTGTGATAATTAGAGAATGAAACATCAATTTGACATTTGATAAGAACATTGATTTGTTACGGTGTAATAATTCAACATCTTCCGCTAAAGTCAACTCTGTTGAATTTTACATTATCAAAAGACTAAAAAAAAGTCGTTAAAAATGTCATATTTTAAGAATTTGTCTTAAGCAATTCGGTCAAAACTTGTTTGAGTTCATCTCGGTTTTTCACTTCTTTGATATTGACCAATAGAATAGACCCACCCAACATCACCTAACACTAGTATGATATTTAGTGGTTGAGGGTCTTTGGAAGTCGCGGAATGATGTTATTTTCTTCGAAAAAAGTTCTGTTTGTGGAGAAAGTGGTGAATAGATACACTTGTATGAATGGTTATTGACATCCTCTCACTGTATGACTTTGCAGAAGTTTCCTGATGGTCAGTGGTCACGTGTTCATCATTTTTCTCTTTGGTTTTCTGATGGTATTCTTTTGTTACTTATTGCCTTCTTGGTTGTTTTAGGTGTTGTGATGTTTGGTTTAGGTGTTTCACTAACATTTTTTGTTGTTCTCTTTTTTCTCAAGGTAGTTGGGTTTTCTATGCACTCCTTTGGTTTCTTTGGTTTTCTTAATGGATTTGAGCATCTCTTTTACTCTTGTTTTATTTATATATTTACCTTTGTCATTCAAAAAAGAATTAACAAAAAGACTTGTGCAAAAATTGATACGTCGCAGCGTGATAAAAGTGAAAGACAGAATATGGTATAACCACAAGAATAACTTGCATGCACCAAAAATTAAAAGACACAGTGAATGATAACTTGATAGAAACAACGTCATACACCAAAACTTTTAAGAAAAATACCAAACTCTTATACTTCATCCACATAATAATCTGTCTAAACAAAAGGCACAAAAGGCTTTGTACGACCACACCAACCATTACAATTAAAATACGATGGTTGCTAGTGCATGCAACAAAATGAGATTTAGTGGGACGTAATATGCCCAATACAAAACAAACTAAAATCAAAATGTTCAATGATTTTCCACAAAAAATAAAAAACAAACATTTAAACTCTGATCATCAATGATGACCACCAGAGGTGGCAATCGAAAGCTTGGCCGTATCAACGGACTTTGGAGTAGGTAGAATAATTACCGCCAATATAGCGCTGATGACTGCAGCCACAGCACCAACCACAAACGCCGGCAAGTTGCCGCCACCAAACAAAGCATCCCACGGTCCACTTAATGATGATACTATCATCTGAAAGTGTGTACAAATACCAAATAAATTAAATAAATAAAATTAGCACAAATTAGTTTTCCATAATATTCTACTAGTTCTTCATTATCCCTAAGTTAACTAGATCTTGGACACGAAATTACATGTAATCACTTTTTAAGTAATATTTATTTCTAAATTGATGAATGCAATTTGTGGATCAATTAATTTTAGTCATTCAAATATGATGCACATATTACATAGACCAATTCTACCATGCATGGACAAATCGTTTATGGGAACCTCAAAAAAATGTTGAAGAACTAGAATAAAACAAGAATTAAAAGTAAAGGTGGAACATGTGTAAGTTTATAAACAAGACAAAAGATTTATAAACAAAAAAAAAAGTGATATACTTGTAAAAAAAAAAAAGTGGTATATTTATGACCATAATATATCTATATCTATGAGAATATATTAAGATTAACCTGTGGAACGACGATTGCAATATTAAGGACTCCCAAAGATAAACCTGAAATTTTTGAAGCATTATTAGAAGGAAAAAAAAGAGGTTAAATCTAGTACTTTTAAAAATATGTGGAATATCAGAGTTGTTTTACCTTGCCCGGCCCCTGATGAGGTGGAGTAAATAGATGCTAAAGCAAACGGAACACTGAAATTAATCTGCATAGGTCATTAAAAAATGTTAGTTTATGATTTGCAGTATGTAGCTATTTATTTTTTTTGGCAATGTCTCAAAAAGTAGATAAAAATAGTAGCTAATAGAAAACAAAGTTGATATTTACAGATTTACAGTATCATTGAATGACATAATGGTGATCGGATAAAATCAGAGATGTTTGTATAAAAATTTCCATATAAAACTGATTTACATTTAAGAGTATATATACGCTTATTAAACTCAATTAAATAGTTTTTGTTTTAAAAATTAAACCCAATTAAATACCAGTGTTAAAGTGGTATGAGATGTAAATTATTTTTACATTAATTTTTATTTTAGTATACGTTTATTCATTTTTACATTAATACGTTTCTAAGAAAGTCAATGTACATGTACCAAGTATAGTAAGATATTATCTTATGCCATAATTAAAAAAGAATCTCAACAGACCATGTTAATAACATTATTCCAATTGCTCAAAAAAAAAAAACATTAATCCAAATATTGTAAAAATCGAATCCTTTTCCGAAATCTGATTATGCAAATATTGTAGTCAAAATAGCGGAATAAGAAATAACAAACAAAATAATATAGAATCAAATAGTAAAATTAAAAAAAAAAAAAATTACCGCAAGAGGAATTCCAAGGACGCCAAAGAAACTGAATGCGGCAGCCTTAACATGGCCAGAAGGCAGCGGTGTTCCACCGGGGCTGACGCGGCGTTCATGTTCCGCCGCTTTGGTGATAACAACCGTCATAGCAAGTGCAATAGCCAAAATAATATTCACAATCCCCCATAGCCTCTTAGCTCCGCCAATGAAACGCCCCAACGGTTCAACCCCCAACGACATTATAGCAAGCACAAATGCATTAATCATTAGTCCCAATGCTCCGGCGCGCACACCAGCGGCATAAGTATTATCTCCAACATTGCCACCGTACACTTCACGACCCATCCAATCGGTATCAAACAAGAAAAATGGGAACCATGCTACCCAATTAATAGCGGTTACTATCATTAGCATCCACATTGGTTTCTTTAATCCACCAAAAGCACTTAACAACTCCCCGAAGCAGCCGACGTCATCCTATAAATTTCTAACAATATTAACATTGACTATTGTAAAAAGCAAAAACAAAAAACTGGAAGGGACACAAGTTAATTACCTTTGATTGTGATTTTGATTCGAGCGGAATGTCTTCTACATAATATAGAGCGAAGGAAGAAACGACAGCGAGAAGGAATATTGATAAGAAGAAACATGTTTTGAGATTAGCACAAAAGACATCGCAAGCTTTGGTTTCGGTGAAAGGGAACATGTGATAGAGTTTGCTGAAAGAGCCGGCCGCATAACCAAGGATATTTCCCATGGCCATGAAGAAAGAGAACATAGCATTGCCCATTCTCATTCGACGGTGATCACCGGCAGCAAGGTCACCAAGGAAGGCACGACAAGGTCCTTGAAGCATATTGTTGGCGACATCTAGTACCCAAAAACCTAAAATAAATATGACAACAGCACGGGGACGCGTTTTCTTTGACAGGTCATCACCGAAGGAGTGGCCAAGATCTGCAGCGTAGCCGATGAAAAAGACAGCGATAGCAACGGCTAATGCACCAGAGAAGATGAAAGGGCGGCGGCGACCAAAACGAGAATGGCTTCGGTCACTGTAGTAGCCAACGATCGGCTGGACGATCATGCCTGATATGGGGCCACATAGCCAGATGTTGGCAGCCCACTTGTGAGGTACACCGAGAAGCTGGATGTATGGTGTGAGAAGGGAGAGCTGTAGGGCCCACCCAAATTGTATGCCGGCGGCAATGGATGCCACGGCAATCATCTTACGGAGAGGGCAGGGCTTCCGTTCTACAGCCTCCTCAATTTGAAGGGATGAAGTTCTGTTACTTCCATTATTAGTGGAAAGATCAGTGTGCTCCATTGGAAAAATTGATTGAAATTGAGACAACCAAAGTTTATGTGCGTTATGTTAGAGTTTTTGGTGTTATTTATAACATGGGTGCCTTGTACAAGAGTTTTTGGTGAATTTATAACGCGGGAATTATGGCTGGGATGTATGTGTTATTTGGATCACAATGTTTATCCAATTTGGTTTTCAAGAGTGATTACTAATGCTAATTAGGTATATATGACTGTGTTACACGTATTTTGATGCAGACATTATATATTTTTGTGTTTTAACACCTTTTAATTTTACGTTTTTTCTTTATCGTATCTTTTTTTATTTTATTAATATCGTATCTTTTTTTTGAAGCATTTTTTGATATCATATCTCTATCAAAAAAATATCGTATCTGTTATTACTTTTTTTTTTTTTGAGCAAATTACTTTTCATTCTTATCGGTTATTGTGTACATATTTACGATCTTTTAAAATTTAAATAAATCACCAATTGAAATTATTAAATTCCTTCACAAAATAGTCTCTCCCTTATTCAAACTAATGAATATATTTTACTATATATATATATATTTTTAATGATATTTTACTATTTGTTATAAATGATAAATCAATATCCATTATAGACGATACCAATTTGGGTTGGTCAAGTGATGTTGGTTTTGGCTTTGAACTATAAAGTGTGATTCTTTCAATGTCTTAGGTTCAATTCACCATAGTGTCAATTTAACTTCTTCAAAAAAACATATCTACTATATATAATACATGACTATTTTTTACAAGAAATGACGAGTATTTAGTCGTCCGATCAAGATTCCTTCTGTCTTAATTTGAAGCATTTTTTATTATTTAAATTTAAATCAATTTAAATTTGAATCATCTGATCTTGATCCGACGGTCATATCATTCCTGAATATATGGCTAGACTTAAGTTAAGTGTTATTTTATATTATGTACAAGCTTTTTAAAGTGAACAAGGGTATATGTTGCAACCCAATATTGGTATCTTAAGTGGGATCTATACCACTACATCATCTTAAAGCATCTCATTCATTTTTTTTCTTTACTACCTCCGATCCTAAATATACAAGAAAGTTGGGCGAACAAAAATTGATTTATTAGGTTCAAATTGAAACGAAATATATCAACTTTTTTTTTGTTTTGAGAAAAAAAGTCAATTTTTGTTGATCTAACATTTTCTCGAATTTAAAATCATTGGAAGTAGCTTTTAAGAATTCATATAGAGTCTTACGACTTTAAAGCTCTAAGATAATTATGGTCACGATTATTCATAATACTTTCTCTCACTAAACAAGCGGTCTCTCCCTTCTCTCGAGCTAACTAAACACACCGCCTCTGCATTTCTTCCTCCTCCTCAAATCCAAACTAAATATTTACCATGTAGAAGAACTTGGGTGGTGGTGCGATGGGCTTTTCTTCCCCGCACCGCCGACGGCCCTTTTCCTGGCCTTCGTTTCTTTTTTTCCAGATCAACATGCTTCCTTCGGATCCAAGCTCTTATGGTTCGTTTTGTCAGATCTTGCGGTTCCCTCGACTGTCTGTTTGTTTCAGGTTTAAGGTGGTGGTGCAGTGCTAGGTGGAGGCGCCGCCGATTGTGTCGCCGGTTGCGGTTTCAGCAGATCCAGTCCTTCCGACAGATTTTTTTGTTATGGGTTCGTTATCGGTTGTTGTAATCTCTCCTCCCAACACGATTAAACCTCCTTCGTCGGACTTTCTTTGTTGCTCGGTCGTCGCAAGGTTCATGGTGGTTGAGGGTGGTTCAACACTGGTCGTTGGATGTCTGCAATTGGTTGATGTCGATTAGGTTTGGCAGCTGACTCTTCTCGGTGGTTTTGTGTTTTTTTACTGGGTGTGTTGTTCTGTTTGTTTAGTCTCTTCGTTTGTTTTGTTTGGGGTTCGTCGGTTTTTTCCGTCGGCAGGAGGTTTGTTTTCGCAGGTCTCCGACTTTGATTTTATGTTTTAGTTGCTTTTTTTGTTGGGTAGTTGTTGGGTGGTGGTGTTCCGGATGTTGCCTGAAAAGGTTAGGTACATAGATGCTCCGTGTTGACGGTAGTAGTTGCTTATTGTACCTACGGGACTGTTCCTGCTGCAGTTGCTTCTGGCATTGTTGGTGGTTTGTTGTGGCTGGATCGCTGGTGGTGTTAGTGGGGGGTTGGTTGTCGTTGTCGAGTTACCTTGTGCTAGTGTTTTGGTTACTATTCCTTCTCTCTAGTCGTGTCCAAGCTTCTATGCGCTTTCCCAACCTCACCTCGTCGTCGGTTTTTGGTCGGCGGCGTCCTTTAGGTCTGCAAAAGGTCGTGCAGTTGCAGTGGGTCCATTATCTGGATGATTTGAGATTTTTCTCCTCCGCGAAGAAAGACGGTACAGTGGGCATGTGGGTGGCGCTGAATAGGTGTTCGGGACGGTGCTTGTGGTGGTTGAGTTTGTGGCTTGTTTTGGTTTGTTTATGTTCGATCTGGTTCGATTTGCGCTACTGCTCCACCTTTTCTCCGTCTTTGAATTTGGCATTGGGATATTGGTGGGCCGAGTTTGGATAGGTTTAAGTGTCTGCTCTGGCGGGTCGTGAGTTGAGGGGTGCCTTATTGATTTATGTCAGGAGTCTGGTGGGCCGGTCAATTATGATTCGAGATCGGGAGCTAGTTTGTTTTGACGCAAGTTCTTTTAGGCTTTTTGGTGGCTCCTCCGACACATCGGAAGTTGAGTGGTGGGCGCATATGATCGTTTGATGCAACAATTCATTGTCGGCTGCTTTTTTGATCTCCGTTGGTGGTGATGGAAAATTGACTGTTGTTGGTTTTTCGCTGGGTATTTTTATTTTTATTTTGGTGTATTACTTGGGATCTAATCCCCTATTTCTATATAATATATTTTGCCATTAAAAAAAAAAAAAAAAACTCTAAGATGCACAAACAATTGAAATATTTTATTCCAATAGTATTCATGTGGTCACATGTAACCAATAGTATTTATGTTGGCCTGTCCTGTGAAAGTCCGTAGACGGTCGAGTACAAACCCCCCACTCTACTTCCATTAATGCGGCGCCACACACATTGTGGTATGGTTTTCAGAAGGATGAATTGATTATAGCATAGATCAAGACTTTGATCTTGATTTTAATTGTTTGAATTTGAACCGTTGTTGTTTATCGTCACGGATGCGATTAACGAGAAATAACGAAAGAAAATTGGAGTAAATCTATGCAATTTCACGAAGCAGAAGCAAAGTGTGATGAACCCACACTGCTACCAACAGAGCATTCTCAAATGCATCGTAACAAAATTTTCGATGTTAAACCAGCGATTCTGTGAATGAAATGGAAAAATACAATGTCAAGCTTCATATACAAGAAGACTTAATAACTATCCTAGCCAACGCAATGACAACTAAGCAAAATGAAAGAACTAACTGAAAGGTAATGCAAATGGAAATGAATTCTTGCAAGGGAAGCTAAAAACTAAGCTAAGTTAACATCTCTTCTGATTCTGATAAAGACCACATATCCTAAAAGATTAAGTTATATAGGTGGAGGCCCTGAAATGTTTTTATATCTCATAAGACATATCTGGATGACACAAAAGTATCGTTGTGATTGAAACTTAGACAATACACACAACCTATACCTTGTGCTACAATATAATTTAATTATAAAAAGATAGTTCAAGGAGCAGACTCATGACTGGTTATAGAGGCATTTATATTTTGTTTCAAAAACATAGCTAGAAAGTGGAGACTCAATTGCCGTTTTAATATCTCTGTAGGAACATGGATGTAAATTGAGTTAAAGATTAAACACATATTTTTACATTTGGTAGAACCAGTGTTGTGTGAATTGAAAAAAATGAAAGTCTCATATTAGATAAATCACATATATTAGTAGTGCTTATATAGTGGAGGGTGTACCTCTAACGGGTTGCATAATTATGAGAACGGAGTAAGCTCTTGCGGAAAAATATATCTATATTTTTTTTTTGAAAGAATCTATATATTTTATTTGGAAATGTTAAATTATGAAAATATTTAATTAAATAGTTAATTTAATCATTATTAGAAAGTGTTTTTGTTGAATTAAATAATTAATTTAATTATTATATTAGAAAGTGTTTTCTTAGTCCCCAAGTTTTGTTAAAATATTTTGGAACGCGGTCTGAAATATTCAGGTGCATAATCTAAATATTTTGATATGCAATCTAATATATTTTGGTATTTGATATAAAATATATTTTTGCATGCAATCTAATATATTTTGGTTCTTGATCTGAAATATAATTTTGTATGCAATATAATATATTTTGGTACTTGATATGAAATATATTTTGGTACATAATATAATATAATTTTGTAATATATTTTGGTACTCAATTTGAAATGTTTTTAAACTAGATCTAATATGTTAATTGATTATTCGCAAAGTAATATGTGAATTACTTGTTTCTAAAGTTTCACACATATTGTGAATTTTCTCAATAAATAGAGATCTCATGTACTTCATTCTACACACCGAAAAATAATCTGAAATTTCGATCATTTTATTCTCTCTCCCTCTTCAAAATTAAGAATGATATTAAGAGCATAATCCCCGAATAATTTATGTCCCTTTAGATTAAAGAATATTTTTAAGATCATAGTCCATTTTTAAGAATAATGTCATTCGGAATTAAGTATAGTCCTTTTTATATTTTATTTCCTTGGAGAAGTTATATGTTAGAATGGTGGTAACACCATATTTGAGAGGTTGAAATATCATATTTATATTTGGAGATGCTAAAAATTAGAATGGTGGTAACGCTATATTTGAGTGACTATAATACCATAGTTGATTGGTTTCGGTATTAAAGTATGAGTGATCTTAGTATCATATTGAATGTGTAATTCTCGAACGATTTTCTATGGTGCAATAGTTAATCGAACAATTATAGTTGAACTTGTTTTTATCTTAAAGACGGCGTGGTTGATAGTATGTCTTGCATAGTTTCTAAAAAGTGTCACGAAACGTCTTAAAGAGATAATCCACAACCCGAATGAATACCTTTAAAAATTACTGATTTTGTTGGTCATCAGAAGTTAATTTTCTATAAAAATAATCAATAAAAAAAGAAAAATCATGACGCTTTTGAAATGTATAGTAATTTAATTGAATTTCCACACTACTTTCGTATGAAAATTTCAAGATTTAGATGTAAGTAAATAGTTAATACTAGGTGATTTCAAAGAAGATTAAGACGCTCGGTTGAAATAAAAAAAAAAAAAAAAAAACTATTATGCATTGCGCAGCATCGGTTGAACTTTGGTACGGCAATCATGTTCATCTAAACTCTAAACAGGATCATTGAGTAAAAGTAAAAAGAAGTTTGCATTTTCCTAGACTTTTTAACAGCATGTTGCAAAATCTAAAGACTCTTCTCGTGGTTCTCTTCTCTTCTAATGACTTGAAGTTTGAGTCTTCTTGAGCGGCATAGAACTGGACGAGTTCCTCTGGTGTCTTGTCTTTTATCAAGTCAAATTCTTTATAAAATGCAAGGTCCCCTAGTCTCTCGATTTTCAAGTACCTTCCATATGTTTGAAGATCATCCAGAGTTCTAGGGTCAACGTCTACAAATTGAGCATCCCAGTCCTTGATATCAACATACTTCTGTCTTTTGTCGTGCTTCTTGCAGTATTCAACGACCATGCTCAACATTTTGCTATTCACTTCATCAACAGAAATGGTATCAACATCACCAATCGGAATGGTCTCAATATCGATAATGTCCTCAAATCTTTTTTGACATAAGTGCCAAACCCAAATCAACTTCAAACACAACCCTGTCCGAGCTTACCAAGTTGACTTTCTCTGATAAAACATCAGGACTGCGATCCATTTTCTCTTCCTGCAATTACCATTAATATCTTAGTCTAGTTTTTTTAAATTGGAATCATTGCTTAGTAATTGGGATACAAAAAATAATAAAATTCCTGAAATAGTCATATATAAATCTTTTACAGTAAAACTTCGTTTTTCAAGATTTAACACTTCAAAACATGAAGGTAACTATTTGACTATTTCTGTATAAGACTCTAGTTTGGTTTTAAACTGTTTTCAGATTTGACCTCAATACAATTTTCCTAAAGACGCACAAGGTCGCCCAAAACATGTTTCAAAATAATTCCATGCTAGATATGGAAATTTTAAATCTATCTACAAATAAGAACTAAGTTTTACTGAAATCACCTTTGCCTTGTGTATTCTTGAGCAATCGTTTAACTCTAAGTATAAATCCAATGCTTTAATTGCAAGTGTTTGATCAATCTTCTCTTCTGTCCGTTTCGGATCAATCTGGATACCAAGAAATGAAGACAAAAGAGCTATTACAGGCAAATATCAAATGAAAATAACAAAGATTAAAACATAAGGCCTAATTTGGATTGAATATAGCAGCATTAGAAAGATAATTAAATTACCACCATTCAACTGCACAATTCATATTTTATTTCCTTAAAAACTACACAGTTCTTATACAAAAAAAAAACTACATAATTTGGTCAGGACACGTAAGGCATCATTAAAGAAATTCACATACATGTGATTTTTTTTTTCGCCACAAAAAAAATATAGAAATTCACATATATAGAAACCTTTTTTTCAAATGCAAATGTAACACCATTAAATAGTTGACGAATGAAGTCAAGCATCTCTTGGTTTGTCAATCCAAATAAGTAGCCACTGTATAAGTTCCAATTATATAACGGGCACGGGTATTTTTACCATCCTTGGCAGGGTGTCGGCCATCGGCCCAAGTGCCTTTAGTTTATGTTGTTTTTAATGTGAGTTACACTTTATTTAGGTTGGAGTATTCCTCTGTGCTCTGTTTCTAATACAATTATGTTTATATAATTGTTCAAAAAATTGAACTAAGAAATATGTTACTTGCTCTAAATTTAGAAGTATCAAACATATAGAAATGGGAATTAGAGAATACCATAGCAATTATGGCATCCAATATTTCTTTATTCATCTCTTCATATACCTGAGATGATTAAAATGAAGTAAACTAAGAGTTAAAAAAGGGGAAAAGGGAGATGCAAAATAAATATTATTAGAAAACCATTGCTGCAACATTTCTAAAGAATCTCATCCCTAACCAGGTGGTAAAAGGATATGAAACTGGTTTCTTCAAGAGAAGGAAGTTTATATCTTGAGATGTTGCGTCGTTCAAGATACCAAAAGAATTTTGAGAGACGCCTGGTCATAACTATGTAATCTGACCATCTTCTAAGCAGTTCTCTCAACAAAAGGTCATCCTTCTTTTCTCCCAAAGATGGCAGAACCTATTAATAAGAAAGATGTATTAGTTTTAACCATGTTAATGTAATAACTATACTATTAGTTCTTGACCTTCCATGTTTAGCAAAATCCAAATGGTTTATGCATGTGAGCAAGCAAACAACTATGGTTTAGTATTAGAAATTAGGCTTAACGAGGAATTAATATATTCTTCAAAGACCATTGTATACTGGACAGACAGTAGATTTGAATTTTCTTTACTTGTATATATACACAATTCATAAACAGGTCTAGATACCCACTTTAAGACCATGTAAAACTATATGGGAAAGGGAAATATTTATCATATCAGATGATTCAGATTCACAATGTAAGTTAGATATGTAGCGCTGACACTTCAGATATAGTTATGTTTGGTGGCGGATACTGACACATTTGATTGCATTTAATCAAATTTACTTTCTCGAATAATAACCGGTGTGTATACATGTCAGTGTCAGTTCTTCATCGCTTGTTACAAGTTTACAAAGCTTAAAAGGCTATGGAGGATGAAAATAAAGTCTGTCATTGAATTAAATATAAAGCTATAGATTGTCATCCCAAAATAATAGTATGTAATATATAATTTCAAGCTAGTTTAGTTAAACACTTAAGAGTATGATTCATGAATATGATAGCCAAATGAGAGTGTTACTAACTTTTGATACAATGTACTCTTCACATGTTTCCTTGTACTTGTCGTATAATTCTAAGCCATAGTCATGAGGAGGCCTTTGGGCGGACAAACTGTAGACAGTCCTGCATTACAATTTAAGTGGTAAAATAATACAGATTAATTAATTAATTTTTAGAAAAGACAAAATGAATTAACACAAGGAGTGCCAAGATTGAGCAAATACAAAGTCAAGAGACCACCGTTAAACTAGTTGAATCCACCTTTTATAAACTCTATTCCCAGTACACTCTCCCACGCACAAGACTATTGGGTCTAACCTATCCTTACAAAACCGGCGTGAAGATTGTTAGTTTTTATAAACTCTTTTGGGCCTTATCTTTATCCCAATAATAACTCAAAACTAACCCTTAATACTTAAAATAATGAAAATTAACATAAAATCCACAGCCACTAATCCCAGATACCCTGCAAACTTAATATTATTATAGGTTAATGTGTTCCTCAGGAGTGAAATTAGGTTCGGGTAAACCTTCATGAATGTTGAGGAGTTTGGTGATACCTTTCTGCATAGTCTGAGTCTCCAATCCTTCTTCTAAGTTGATAAATTCCCTCATCGTCATACTTATTGATGGAACCTTGACAGAAGTAGAGAGAACCCTAACTTGGGAAACAACGTGGCATTTAGCCTGGGAATGGATACTTCTTTCTCACCATATATGGGAAAGGTCAATATCCTAGGATAGCTGGAGGTTTGTTAACTGGTTGATAAATAGAAAAAGGAAAATCAAATTAGTTTTTTAATCCTTTTTTAACCTGCTAGTACAGCTCCCTCTTGCTAATCTTATTTTAATTCCAGAATTGGGTACGTACGTTTTATGTCATTTATTTTCTTCGACCTTCATTCATTCATTCCAACAGCCTCCAACCGGACCACCTGACTTCATCTTCTCCTGTGACAAGGATCCGAGTTTCCGACGAATCAACTGAAATGGTGATGAATGTTAGTTAGTACTTATGTATTTTGATCTTGTGCTCTTTCAATTATGTTTTAACAAACCTTCGAAAAAGAAAATAGTAAACATTGTTCTCTTCACGTTTAATGTAAATGAAGTAAGATACCAACAATTACATAGTGGATATCAACTATTAAGTGGGCTTTTGTTTAATAATTCTAAATATATTAATGAGAATCCAAGTATGAGGATAAAAAATTCCATGTTTGTTATTATGGAATGGAACTATTTTATGTATAATTTCCTTCTGCTGTATGTATCATGAAGCTTGATTACTGCTTTGAAATGCATTTGGGGTTATAGTAATTAGTTAATTGATTTTGTTACTTGTTTATGGATGCAGGATGTTTTTTGATTACATGTAGCATAACTTAATTATTAAGGTATTTTAATTTATCGCTGTTTGAACTTAACATCATGTTTGGCTTTGTATTTGACACAGAAACTACCCATTTATTGCTGTTTCAATTCACTGTAGGTCTCATTTTCCTTGGAAGGAGATAACACATGGAGTGGATTGGGGGACTATAACATTTATCACTGTGACCAAACTGAGACATTTGAACTATTTCAATTTAAACTCTTTTTTGCCTTTTTATGCTTGTTAGATTTATGTAATTGGTAATTACTGTCTGAATGCTTTTTTAAGTTGAAAGTGTAACCACTAAGACATCATAGTTTAAAGTGGAACTTGTACCCACGATGACGTATGAATCTAATTTTATTTGTTTAAAGGGCCACTGTGAATATTATTTTGTCTCATTTAAGTACTATTTATTTTTGTAAAGATATTATTTTGTTTTGAAGTTAATTTGTCTCATTTAAGTCACAACATATTTCATGACATCAGTACTAAGGTTGCTTCGTGGAATTGTTCAAAATCTTGACTTTGAGTATAGACCGAGTAGTTCAATTGAAGGAATGCCTTATGTCTTTTTGTAGCTCTTGGACGTGTAATCATTCTGCGGTAATTTGTATGTTTATTAGGATTAACTGACTGGTGTAGAAGGCAGTTTTTAGTTGTTGTAGGTGCAGCTTATCTTGGTTAGAATTTGTAAGTGCAATCTTGAGAACAGGCACCAGTTTAAGAGGGCTTGGGTATTGTCCTTTGCAATCTTTTGTTCATGTAGTGTAATTGGCATCTACATAGTATTTCTTGTGCTTTTAGGTGCATTTTCATTGAATAAAGAACACAAGACACAATAAATAAATTTCAACGATGGGAGAAGTGTTAATGTAACACGTGGCCAACTTAAAAGAAAAAATTCCAACCCTAACCCTAACCCCCAAAAAATTGACTATAAGGGGTAAATTAGTAAATTGATATTTGATATGGAAAGATTTTTAAGTATAATTATTATGATTATTTACTTAAATTTTTTTACTAAGTTTCAAAGTTACTACCTAAATATATTTACGTACACCTCCTTTATTATTTTTTAAACTATAAAACAACTAAATACGAGTAAACTATTTCTTTCAAAAAAAACACTAATAATTAATAAGTGTCTAAAAATTCAAAACAAGTGTTATACTATGTAAACATTTTTTTTTACATATATTAATTTATTTTAATATTTTATATAAGAATTAACAAAAAAACAAGTAATAATAAAGGATTGCAAATAATAATTGGCGTTGACAAGTTAAAATTACAAGTCAAACCCATGTCTAATTGTCAAAAGCTCATAAACTATTACAAAAAGCCCAACAACTCAAACAAAATAAAATAATATTGGCCGCTGCTTTTGGTGTACCATGTGCCAGCAAAAAGTTAAAGCAAGTTGCAGGTGATAGATCTGAACCGTCAGAATAAAAAATTAATATATCAATGGTTCATATTAAACTTTTCCATCATGAGAATGAATTCTCCATTCCCATACTAAACCCCACCAAGAAACAAACATATACTTTGATTTGATTTTACTATGCCACCCAATTTGTACTTTTATACTTTCTTTTAGGTTAAATTACACCATAGGTCCTTTAAGTTTGAGGTTTGTAACATATTGGTCCTTTAAGTTATTTTGATCAAACATAAGTCCTTTAAGTTTGGGTTTTGTAACAGATTAGTCCTTTAAGTTATTTTGGTCACACATAAGTCCTTTAAGTTTGTAAACGTTTTCAATTTAGTCCTTCTGCCACATCATCGTTTTGGTTAACAGAAGGACTAAATTGAAAATGTTTACAAACTTAAAGGACTTATATGTGACCAAAAGAACTTAAAGGACCAATCTGTTACAAACCTCAAACTTAAAGGACATATGTGTGACGAAAATAACTTAAATGATCAATCTATTACAAACTTCAAACTTAAATGACTCTTAGTATAATTTAGTCTTTCTTTTACTACTATGTTGTGAGTTGTTATGACCCTCTTTCTTTACAAAACCAAAAGATTTAATTTGTATGATACATATATAATTTTTTTTACACATTCAATCAAAATATAGTATAATTTGATTCAACAAAAGTAGTGTCACTCTTCTCTCAAATTTTAAATTTAAATCTTACATATTTTAAAATCAAATCTTAATTTTTTTTTAATAAACTAGTAATTTATTCAAGAAATAAAAAGAGAAACAAAAAAACTTGGAACATAGATCTAATTCTAACCAAATTCTTTTGTTGTTAACTAAAATTTAAATTAAAAATGTGATTTTTTGTTGTTGTTGTTGTTAAACTAGAAGAGATTGGCTCTGATGCTTACCAAGATCGGGGCAATCTCAAGACTTAATTGCACTTATAGAGATATATATATATATATATATATAAAAGTGAGAGGAGTTGTTATAACGAGAGATAAGATGAACAATTAACAACCATCACATGAAAACCAATGATTAAGATGCTTTCAACTTTAAAACCATGTGATTAATTTCCCTTTCTTCTCAAGTACCGCTTCCGTTTCTCCTTCGATTCCAACACAAAAACTGCATCTAATCTTTATGTTTACAACATCAAAAATTGCATCTTTCCTTCTCCTATACAAAATTTTCGATGTTAAACCAGCGATTCTGTGAATGAAATGGAAAAATACAATGTCAAGCTTCATATACAAGAAGACTTGATAACTATCCTAGCCAACGCAATGACAACTAAGCAAAATGAAAGAACTAACTGAAAGGTAATGTAAATGGAAATGAATTCTTGCAAGGGAAGCTAAAAACTAAGCTAAGTTAACATCTCTTCTGATTCTGATAAAGACCACGTATCCTAAAAGATTAAGCTATTAGGTGGAGGTCCTGAAATGTTTTTATATCTCGTAAGACATATCTGGATGACACAAAAGTATAAGTATGTTGCGATTGAAACTTAGACAATATACACAACCTGTAACTACAATATAATTTAATTATGAAAAGATAGTTCCAACCACATTAATTTTATTGGAACATTTGTGAAAATTGAGTTAAAAGACCAAACACAAATTCTCATATTGGGTAAACTAGTATTATGTGAATTGAAAAAAAGTGGAAGCCTTACCTTGGATAGATCACACACATTATTAGTGTTTATATAGTGAAGGGTACACTAGCGGAAAAATATATCTATATATTTTATTTGAAAATGTTAAATTAAATACTTAAGTTTTTCATTATTAAAAAGTGTTTTCTTAGTCTTAAGTTTTGCTATAATATTTTGAAACAAAATATTAAATATTCAGGTGCACAATCTAAATATTTTGATATGCAATCTAATATATTTTAGTACTTGATTTGAAATTTATTTTGGTATGCAATCAAAACATATTTTAGTACTTGATTTGAAATATATTTTGGTACATAATATAATATATTTTTGTACTCAATATGATAAATTTTGTACTCAATTTGAGATGTTTTTAAACTAGATCTAATATGTGAATTACACTCAATTTGAGATGTTTTTAAACTAGATCTAATATATGAATTACTTATTCCCAAAGTGAATTATTTGTTTCCAAAGTTTCACACATATTAGTTGTGAATTTTCTCTATAAATAGAGAGTTCACATAGCTCAGTTAGATCATTCTACACACGTATTGTATTCTAAAACTTTGATAATTTGCTTCACCCTCCCTCTTTGAAATTAAGAATGAACTTAAGATCATAGTCCCTCAATAATTTATGTGCCTTCTGATTAAATAATATTTTTAAGATCATAATCCTTTTTTAAGAATAATGTCTTTCGAAATTAGGAATGATCTTAAAAGTATAGTTCTTTTTGATATTTTCTTAGTACTATATTGGAGGTGTAATTCTCGAATGATTTTTACAGTGCAATAGTTAATCACACAATTGTAGTTAAACTTATTTTAATCCTATAGACAACGTAGTTGATAGTTTGTCTTACACAATTCTTTAATAGATAAAAATTCTTTTTTAAAATAGACTTTAGAAATTCAAATACAATATTTTGAAAATCTAAAACCAACAAATTCAAAACAGATTAATTGCAATTCGAACTATCCAATAAATGAGAGCTTAAAAAGCCAAATAGAAACACATTTTTATTCATAAAAAAAAAAAAAAAAAAGCTCGTGATGTTTGCCCCTTCTCACCGCAATTACAAAGCACATTAATGTTATAATATCATGAACTAATTAATAATTTAAAAAGCATCACAATCATGGTAGCGAAAAATAACTAGCTAGCCTTACCGGTATAAACTTTGATTTAGCGAAAAATAACATGCTTTAAAATCACCCTAGAGTTCCTTTGACAAAAAATATACTAGAACTTTTACCCGTGCTACGGCACGGGTCACGAAAAATGGAGAAGCTAATATATTGCAATATGATCCATTACATAGATAAGAAAACAATTCAACATAAACTATATATCTTTTAGTAAACTATATTTTAGCCATTAAAAGAAACTAAACCCCAACAATTACATATTTGAACAATTGGCTTTATTTGCAAAAGAAAATCAAAAACAAAAGTGTAAGAATGTATATAAATTGTAAGCAACATTGTCACTGCGACTGTAAGCTACTGCAAGCAATCTGCAAGTCTTCTAACTGCAGCCACCATTGAAATAAACCTCCTTAAGAGATCTACTAATGAGTATTGTTGTAACTACCTATCAGAAAATAAGGATTGCTCCTGCAATGAATTAGGAGTAAAAATGAGAGGGGGAGATGGAACAGTAAAGAAGTGGAATCCAAATTAAATCATGTTCAATATTTTCTAGTCTTTGTATTATTACTATTTGAAAGATACCGGAAGTAATCAAAAAACAATTAGAATTTCTTCATAACAACAAAAATACATGGGAAAGATGTGTAAATTAGAATAATTGGTAAAAGAAACAATTAGAATGTTCTTCTTAACAATAAAAAGATTTATGTTAAAGAGAATATTGTTAAAACAGAAACTGCAAAACTTAAAACAATGTGGAACTAAACTTTTTTTCTATATGAAGCTCTCAATTTCAATTGGAAGTATTCTAAAAATAAAGCTTCAAACTATTTGATCATATTTAATATAAAGAATAAATTTGATAATTTAGACACTAACCTCAAACTTGATGTTGCTCAAACTGAATGAAAGTTCATCTTGCTTAACATGTGGCTATCCTCGTTAGAGCCGTGTCACTTTCTATTTTAATTAGAGCCATATGTGGCTGTCCTTGTTGCACTTTCTGCTCTAACTAAAAGAAAGTTCATCTTGCATAAACATTGCTCTCATTGGAACCTAGCAGCACCTTCTGATCTCTTGTGATTTGGCAGCAACAAAATATGATGACAAATTGGAAACAGAAAATGCAATGAGTTAAAACTGGTCCTGTGAGATAAATAATAAAGACTTACATTGTATCACAACAATTAGAGCACACAAATCTGTTTCCTGTTTAGTATATGATCTTTTTACCCAGTCTTTAAAAGAACCTTACTGTTAATAAAAATGTACATATCCATTGTTCTCTTAGCAAATTCACAATTCTGAAATACATTAGATGCTTATCTTGCTTTAAAAGTTCAAAACAGAACATAAACATTGAAAAAAGCATTCATTTAGATGAAATTAAGAAAAATTAGGCAACAGAATTCAATGCAAACAACCAACATTACAAACATAAATTAAAAACCCGTATTTCGTACTAAAGCACTTGCAGACCGAAGCAAATAGTAGAATAAAAGTCGCTTCTCCTACAACTGGATCAAGTGGAGACAGATCAAAAACCAAGAAAAGGATAACACATATATGTTGCCGCTACATTAATCTAAGACCCAAAAACTATGTTGTATTGCCCTGCAGTTCATAGACCAAAAATGCCTAGGAAAACATAACAGATTTCGAAAATAACAACTCTGAATTATGCACAAAATTACCTTGTCATGCAGTTGAAAGGATCCCATTTCCATGGATAATACATGCACAAATTTGAAGCAACTCTTCCAAGAAATCACCGCCATGCTAACACTTGACATTCTCTACAACCTACTCAGCCGAAAGAATGTTTATTAGATTGCACATGACAAAATATGTAGGTTAAAAATCTAATTTAGCCAGAAATCAAAACTTGTCACTTTAAAAACCAAAATGAATGATTCAATATATTGAACTATGATATAATGAGAAGTTCATATTCAAAATCAATTTTTTAAGGCATTGCTTGAAAAACAAAGGTATTAGTATAAGCATAAAATCAAACATGTGCCTTATGAGATAACAGTTTTGGAACGGGGAGTTGACGGTGGTTCTGTGGGGTGGTATGTTACTGTCGTGGATGAGTGCAGCTGTTTGCAGCCTTCCTGCAGCAACAACTTTCTTTCCTGCGGGTTTGGTACTGTTGGGACCTGCTGCTATCTGGGTTTTTTTTTCTTTCTGTTTTTAGGCTTGGTTTTTTTGGAGTTTTCTTTGTATTAAGGGAGGACAACAGTTGCTGGTGTGCCTAGTGATCCTTTCGGTTTGGCTGTTTTCGACCAGACTTTTTTTTGGCATCATTTTGTATCTTTTCAATTGGCATTAGTCCAATCCTCCACCTGTTACGTCTTGTTCAGGTGGAGTGTTTTAATAAATTTGCCGTTTCAAAAAAGAAAAAGCATTAAATCAAACATATGGTGGATGCAAAAGTATAAAAGTAACAAAATAATAGTACATTAAAAAATTAATTTGGAACAATCAGAGGCATTTCATGAATCTCAAATTGCTTGAAAATATTTATAACAAAAAGAATCATGGAAAATAGAAAAAGAAAGTGACAACTTCTTCAGTCAAGACAGAACTATCGTTTGGACTTCAATTAAAGCAACATGAAATTTTTCAACACTTCAAGGTGACTACCATTCTATAAGTATTATATTCGATATGAAGAAAATACCAAATGAACAAATTTAAACAACAAAAAACCTATTAACAAAATATGAGTTTGGAATATTTTTACCTAAGCATAACATATAGACGGATTATACTCATTTCACACTACAATATCTCCATTTGCATACCAAGCAATCTCCTTGGCTTGTGAATTCCCTTGGACTGTCACACACATAATACACCACACCTCAATCAAATTAACATAAACAACCATAACACAATACAATAACGAAATTCACAATCACTTACTTCAAATACCGAAACCGAACCGACACAATTACATTCTCTTTAGTTTTATGAGAATATAGCACAGTTTTTGAAAATGACTGCGATCTGAATCATTTCAATCTCACCGAACCTACAACAATTAACAAAATTCAACAAAAATAAATAAAAGAAAAAAATCAAAACAATTAAGTGTCACCAGCTGAAGTTTGACCAATGCTATTAGATTGCTAGACGTGGGACAGAAGAATTACTTTTTTTCTTTAAATTATAAACAGGACATATAAATTCATTCCAAGCTTAGTTGATTGATCTTTAAACCATGAAAAAAACATATAAAATTTATATGAAAACGATGAGATTTGGATGAAAAGAAATCAAACCTTTTTTTGAATCAGTAATCGGAAGGGATCAGCGTTTTTGTATTTCTGTATCGCAAGGTTTCAAAATCGAACCGGACTCAGTTATGCATGAGAATCAGAAGATTGGGGTGGGAATCCGAAATCGCTAATGGTGAAGGATGGTTGAGAATCGTTATTAATCCATTTGAAGGACTGCTCTCGGATTCTGATTTCTTGGCTTCTGCTCATGATGGGTTCCTGCCATGATGAAAGAAGAGAGAAGAGAAGGGTAACAATGGAGGAGAAAGAGGTGGGTATCGATAAGTGTGGAGTCAATGTGGGAATTTGAGGAAAATGAGTTTCAAAGAAGCCAATAGAGAAAATAAAGCGTTGGAAAATAATGAGGCGCGAGTTTTTGCATTGGAAGTGTATCTTAAGGTTAAAGATCCATCCAACGGCTAGAATGAATTGGAGCCAAAAACTTTAGGGTTAGGGTTTTAAGTGATAATTGGAGTGTTAACTAGGATTAGGAATAATTAGAATTAGATTAGATTAGATAATTAGATTAGATTAGATAAGCTAGCCACCAAATTAGTTTGATAAAAGAAAGTCCCATTGAAATCTTAACTTCGAACTTATACAACAATAGTAACAAACCCTAGTCCCACTAAGTGGAGTCAATTACATGATTCAAACAACGACATTATGCTATATAAAAAATCATATATTTTTTTCAACTCACTAGTATCTAGATTCGTGATAGTTTTTACAATCAATAAAAATGTCATGATTTTAAATTTAGTTTTATTGGTCGTTACATGATTTAGTAATTGTTGATGAGAGTCAAAATATATTATTAAAGGTAATATTTACCTTTAACCATGTAACTTCGAATATTGAATTTATCCGTCATTAGAAGTTAATTTTTTTAAAAAATAATCAATAAAAAAAGTAAAATCATGACGATTTTGAAATGTATATTAATGAGATTAATTAGAATAGACCGACAATGTAAAACAATTTTACACTATCAACCAATTAAAATTATTCAATTAGATAGATCATCTTAAGTGTTAAAAAAAAAAAAGAAAAATCAAATAAAATCTTTTCAATAACTGCCATATCCCATGTTTCTTAATTTAGGCCTAAAACAAGAGAATTGCAACATTTGCCGAAGTCTCTCTTGCTTCGTTTCCTTCATCCTTTTACTCTTGCTTCGTTTCCTTCATCTATGCCTCAATCGTCGTCGTCTCCTCTCCAATTCAACACCACCACAACCATCGCCACCGTTGACAACCATTGTTATCGAGTCGCTGCCAGCTTCAGTAACCATGGACTCACTCCCCAATTAAATCCGTCGTCGTCTCATTTTTGAAGAAATAGTTGAGTGCGGTCAGGAACCCGATTTGAATCCCGAGCCCCACAAGCCACTTCGAATACAGAGAATTAGCAGCGGACCCCGGATTTAATTGGGTCAGCAGGACTTCTAAAACCAGGATATCATTATGTCGACCTATTGAAATTTTATGTTATAAATTAAATAAGCATTGCTATCTTACAAAAGCTTAAAAGCTTGCATTGATTATCAAGTAAAAAAAAATTCTAAAAGTTACCTCATTTATGAAATCTCCATCGTTAACTTTACTATGAAATTTCTTGACAGCAACGGCCTACAAATCAAAGAGTAGAAACATGATTTAAAATCTTATTTTTTTTAAGGATGCTTTAAAATCTATTATTTACAAAATCTCCAAGATAGGTAGAAACTCACACATCCATCCAAAACTCCAGTATAGACGGTAGCAAATCCTCCTGCACACCAAATATACAACACACAATTTCAATTAATTTATCTACTTAAATACGAATAAAAAAAGAGATAGGGTTTGGTTGTTAAATATATTAAATAATAATAATAGTTAAATATATATTTAGTAAAAAAAATAATATTTTGCACCATTCCTATGGCAAAATGAATTTCAAACATGATATAGAAAAAGAAATATTTTTCTATATCATGATGAAGGTGGGATTCATACCTGTTCCGATTGACTTATGATCTACTCTTATTTCGTTGGATGAAATTTCATACTCTTTAAGATCATTTACAATCGTCGCATCTCCAGTTTTCTCAGAAGTTCTCCATTTATGCTTTGGCCTTGCACTTGAAGAAGCCCTCTCCATGATTTGATGTGAGCAAGGATTCTGTAAAGTGATTGAAGTAAAGGAGATGAAACAGACAGGTGCCTCGTATTTATTTGCAAAGAATTCTTGTTTTTGAGAAGAAACATAAATGCTTATCATAGTTTCTCTCTGTTTTTTAGCAATGTATTGATGGCAAAGCATAATCACTATGTATCAACCATAATTTCATGTAACATGCTTAATTCTAATACAAGAAAAACATAATCAGATGATTATCATAATTTTTCTGTGTTTATTTTAGCAATGTATCTGATGCCAAAATATAATGATCAACCATAATTTCATGTAACATGCTGATATTATTTTGGTTCCAAGATATTTTGGATTAAATGGGTTGTGTATGAAATTTTGGTTTTGTCTGTAAGAAACAATAGAAAATAAAAAATTAAAAAAAATAATAGATTTTAAATTGGTTAAACAAAACCTGATCTATGTGGTCCTCGTGCTTTTCTTGTATTGCCCTATACATTGTGTTATGTGTTATGAAACAGGATTGTCAATTTTAATTGACATTGTTATAAAATAGGATTGAAATAACTGGTAATTTATGGGAAGAATGGTGGGAATATGGAAATTCTAAATGCCTTTTAGTATTAGTTTAGGACTAACTTCTTTGTTGCAAGAGGACTGTCTCACATAATGCTCAACTTCTATGTCTGTTAGTGTATAGGGCATGCTGGTTTATGTAAATTTCATGTTAAGTTTGTGTGATGCTCTTTTTGACGGTTAATTAAATGCTTAAATAATTTCTTATGGGAAAATACCACCTAATATCACCTTGGCAAGTTTGTTTTTTCTCAGACAACCGTTGTGTCATTCTAGATTCATATGTCTTTCTTTCGCAACAGAGTAAAACTCATTCTAAAAATAGATGAGACGGCAAAAGAAGTAATTGAGTTCCTTGTTGCTTAAGGTTTAATTTTACTAAATGTATACCAGCATACGAGCTGTGTGGAGAAGACAACAAAACACTCCAAACAGTCTTGGGTATTAATTAACCAGAAACTTTACTTTTTGGGGAGTCCACATTTTTGTATTGAATCTGTGATAGTTCATTTTCTAAATTATGTTTACAATAAAATTGGCAGCACCGAGTTTATCTGCTTGCTTATTTGGATTAAATTATGTAGTTCATTATTAGCTCAATTTCATCAAATATCCTATGGTTTTTCCTGCAATTTCAGACAATTCACAAAACAATGTTTATGCTTAACGGACTGCCTGCAATCTTTCACATTTTTCACTTTAATGAAAATGAAGGCTGCTAAAATCTGTAGGATTAGTTTTGTAGCACTCAAGATATGTCGGCTCAGAGGTAACAACAAAATCCAGTTTTGGTCAGAGGTAAACTCTGAATTTTCTGTTTTTTTACTTTTGGCGCCAGCTCTATGTATCTATCCCTACATTTGGGGACGGTGGTTGGTTGGGTGGGTGTTTATCAAACTAACTTCAAATTTTTTTTTGTCAAGTAGCATTGCGGCTAAAGTTCACACATTTTAAATGCAGAGAAGTGGAACATGGTTTGAACTCCGGCCCCTACATATAATATACAATGGAGGAAAATGATATAACATCCTCTTGACGACAAGGACGGTAATCGACCCAGAGGTCGAATTTTCCACATTGCAGTTTTTCTATGACATCTAAAGAAATTTTGGCGGCTCTTCGACTTAATCGATGACGGTGGTAAATCAAGTTAAGGAAGTCCCAAGGATAACACCCAACTTTGGAATGGTTTGGATCGTTGTGCAACATGTTAATTTCATTAAATACTTATTCACTTCTTCCAGCCAATTTTGACGTCATTTTCAATTTTTTCGCCATTTGACTTTGCTTTTTCAATGGAATGCTTACTCTTTCTCTTGCGGCCTCTAGATCTTTTAAATCTTTAGATAGCTTGATAAAATTACATTTGTAAAGAATCACATATCTCGCTTGTCTCATAATAGGATCAACAACTAACTCAACTAATTTTGAACCAACTGAAGTGACAATATCCATTATACTGGGTTTGAGTGAAGCTTGCTGAAATTCAAAACAAGAAATAGAATTGACATGCTATTTAGGTACCATTTGTCTGACATTTTCAATGTTAAAAGCTACTTTACAATTAAAGCAAATATTAAGAGCTTTATCAATAAAATTTAAGTTGTTTGACAAACTGTTATTATTTTAACCAACTTTAAAATATATTTTTAGTTGTTTGATAAAATGACACACACGCGCACACACGCACACGTGCGCGCACACACATGGTTTTTTTTTAATTTGAAATAATTTAGTTCTCTTAATTAGAAATAATTAAGAGAACTAAATTTGTTCTAGTTAAAATAAATTAAACACCAGTTAATTAGAAATAATTTAAGTTTTAAATAGGTAATTTAAGTTGTTAATTTAATACACATATTTGAAGTTTTTTAAGTTTTTAAGTTTCAAATAAGTCCTTAAAAGGGTAACGGTGTAGAAAATTAACAACTTAAAAGATCTATTTAGAACTTAAAAAACATAAAGAACCATAAGATGTATTTGACCTTTTTCTTATTTTAAACTTGGTGGAACTACAAATTTTTAAATTTAATAGAAAAATTAATAATGAAGTTTATTTTTTTTTGGAAATTTTAACTTTAATAGAAAAATTAATAATGAAGTTTAATTTTTTTTGGAAAAATTGTTGTAATTGGTTTGTAATTAGATAAAGGCAACTTATTTCTATCAAAAAAGAAAGGAGCCTTCTTCCAAGTTTACTAAACATATTCTTAAAATTATTCCTTGAAATATAAGGAAGTCAATTTTATTCTCATGTATTTAGAAAAAATATGTCTAGTTTATATTATAATATTTTCAAAACCTTTGTAATAGGGAGGTTAATATATAGTTACACATTGATTTATTTACATATTCATGGAAACTTTATTCTCATCCGTTTTTGAAAAAGTTTTTTTATTCTTAAGAATATTTTATAACTGAGAATAAAATTTTGTGAACTTGTAACAAACGACAAATTTCTACTAAACATGAGCCCAAAACTGATAAATGCTTCTTTTTTGGGTTATCCTAAAGAATCAAGAGCATACTACTTCTACGACCCTTCTAAGGAAAAGTGTTAGTCACCCGAACAGGGTGAAGCCAAGTATATATGGACTTTGGTGGAGTCGCTTAATGGGATTAATCCCATAGGGTGAAAGATGGTCTTCGAAATTAATACTAACATGGATAGTTACTTGGTAAGGTGCATACATATAAGGCATAACTGGGTCTAAAGGTTTCAAATAAATTCATGGTGTAGATTGATACTCCAGCAAGTGTGCGGTTCTATCACGTAATAAAAGTTATCAATGTTACAGAGACTAGTGTTGAATAATTCTCTAAATTCCATGACAAGATATAAATTTCAATCCCAAATATCTATTTTGCTATGAAATTTAAGATTCTACAGATGGAGTAAACTATGGTTACCTATGCCCCCTTCCGGATGTCACATAAGTGTATTTTGAACCAATAAATTCGTCTATGTTCATGGCTTGATTGATTGAAAAAAAATCCACTAAGCATAATTACCTTACAACACCTAAAAGAAAACTATACATTTTTCATGTTTTGAAATCTTTGTTTTATCTTATAGATCCGACGTCAACCTTTAACTTGTGCTACACAGGTTGATATCTAAGGTTTAGAAAATTATAGGCAAATGATTGTTTGACCTTGTAACGCTTAATTCAATTGTCATATTGACTATTCAAGTTCAAAGTTCAAACAACCATACCCAATATTCATTATAAAAATAATAAGATAAAATTAAAGGGTCTAGAAAACATAACAACAAGAAAGACTTGGGATTAATGGAAATTGTATTATTGTGACTTCTTTCCACCATCCCAAGATTAACAAAGTCTACTCACAAGAATTCATAGTATACAAAACAAAATAAACATATGAAAAATAAAACTTACCTTATTGATCAAATAGAAAGGTACATGAACAAGAAATCTTCACTTTTCTTAAGAGAATATGAAGCTAATAAATTATTTTAAAAGTGCATGAAGTTGAGGAGAGGGTAAAAGTGTTGAAGAAAACCCACTTAATACCCCCTTGCCTCCACCCATATGTAACGAGACGTTCCTTTCCATAGACACAATGTCGCCCACAAAACAACCAACATGTTTGCAACAATCATTCACACAATTAAGCTCTAGTTAGTTCTGATGATTTCTCTCTCACATGACTACTGAAGCCTTGCATCAAATGGGATTCTGTTTGCGTAAAACTCACGGAACAAGTTTATGATCGTGGTGTGGAAGCTTGGAAGAATAACTTGCATGGTCGATTAATTGGTAATGATCAAGGGAGACAAGCCTTAACCTCTTAAGATCTCTCGTCAAAGCTATATACAGTTTGGAAGGAAAAGATTGATATATCTTGGTCGTTGTTTCTTTGAATTTCAATTTTTCACACCTGAGGAAAAGATGAATTGGTACTTACAATCTTTTTGTCCAGGATTATTACGACTTTCAAGTGGGAACCATACTTCAACCACTACACACAAAAGGAACCCCATGTGCAGGTATGAATTTGAATAATGGACCTTCCCCAAGAATTATGGCTGCTAGAAACGTTGTTTGAAATAGCAAGTAGAATTGGTACGCCGCTGTTGTTTGATGAAGTGAGAATTTGTCCACTATGCTCACATTCTTGCTGAAATTGATCTATTTAAGAATTTTTTTAATGAGGTGATGGTGGAGCGCGAAGTATTTGTGTTTTTTGTTTACATTGTTTATGAAAGATTGCCTCAGTTTTGTTCCAATTGTTTCCCATAGGGCACTTAGTTTCTACATGGCATGTCTCCATTAAAGATGAACAACTCAAGAGGGGATGCCTAAAGAGGTGCCCTAAAGTATCCCCCGATATCGTGCCAAATGAGGGAAAGGACAAGTCAGTAAAGGAAGATAATAGTAATGTATTGACTCATGAAGACCGACATGAGTGTGCAAATAATGAAGAGGAACGACAGCCTGGGTTTAACGATAATGCAGGGCAATCTTAATGGGTCTCTAATTTTTGTGTAGGACGACTGATGAATTGTGTTTAAGAGGTTGGATGTGTAGAAATGAAAAATAGAGAATACCACATTATTTCTTTGTTCATCTCTTGATATAGCTGAGACATTTAAAATGAGGTAAACCCCGAGTTAAAAAGAGGGAAAAGCAAAACAAATAATATTAGAAAAATATTGTTGCAACTTTTTTAAGGAATCTCATCACCAACCAGGTGGTAAAAGGATAAGAATATGGTTTCTTCAAGAGAAGGAAGGCCAAATTTTAGCTCAATGTGTCTGTCGAGAGGACTAAAAAACTTGAGAGGCGTTTGGTCATAATTTTGTAATTTGACCATCTTGCTTATAATTAAAGGTTCATCTTGCTTTTCTTGCAGAGATGGCAGAACCTTATTAATAAGAAAATCATATAATGAATCATGTCAATGTAATACCTATAATACTGATACATGACTACATGTGACTAAAAAACAACTATGGTTTAATATATTGGACACTTGAATTTCCTTTTCTTGTTGTACACGATTCATAAAAAATGGTTATCCTAACAAATTAATCACTAACATTTGATGAATATGATATGATTAGCAAAATAAATGAGAGAGTTACTGATTTTTGATGTGATATAGTCTTCACATGTTTCCTTATACTTGTTATATAGTTCTCGGTCATAGCAAGCAATAGCATTTGGGGAGCACAAATATTGAACACGGTCCTGCATTACGATATATAATCAAAATTGAACATATAAAATACAAAATTTCAATGACCTAAAACGATAAAATAAATCATATGATTGTTATTTTGAGAGATTGATAAGTAACGTACGTATATAGCATGACGTGTTCCTCAGGAGTGAAGTTAGGCTCCGATCCTTCTAGAATATTGTGGAGCTTCATGATTCCCATCTGCAATGTCTCCCGTTCTTCTTCAAAGCTGATTTTATTCTTCTTCTTTCCATATAAAATGGAGCTGATAAACTTGGGCACACTCGTTAACGTGTTGAAAAGGTTCAGGTTGAACCAGAGTGAGAAGCTGAGCGGCATTGTCTAGACATTGTCTAGAGGAGAACCCTAATTAGGAACTGCTAAAGGAGAAGGAAGCAAGAGTGAGGATACTGCTTGTGCTAGGATTTTTTATTTATTTCTTTGTTATATGGATATGGATGGCGGGGTTTATAATTAAAGATCTAAATCCATATAATGTAGCATAAAATGGATAATGGTTGCTGTGATTAGGGATGATCAAAGTGCTGTTTTGATGGGCTTTGAGGCAAAAATCCATCCTATCTAAAGATAAAACTATATGCAGTTTTGGTTCGGTTTTGGACGACTCATTTAAAAAATCCGATCCGATTTAATGCGCTTTATTTTGGATCGATTTTTGGTTATCCAAATTATAAGTTGTAATAACGTGGAGATAACTGGCAACAAGTCCGACTAGCGGCCAATGGGAAATTTTGGGAGTTACCAAATAATGATAATGATGAGAATCCTAATAATGGGAAGAGATATGTGGAGGAAGAATTGCAAAATAATAGGGATTCCAGTGCTAATTTTAATTCAAATGAGGAAGAATTAATAACTTCCCCTCTATATATGGTATGTGACCTTTGTTCTTTGATCAAATAGAGATGCTAGTAATTCAAGAACCTAGACTTAGTGGAACTACTGCTGAAAAAGTTGTTACGAGTTGGGTTTCCCTTTTCATTTTTGTATGGATTTTGTGGGATTCTCGGGTGGAATTTGGATCCTAGGGGAGGATGTTGGGTATGATGTGGATTTAGGCATGACAAATGCACAAATTAAAAAAAGAGGTGAATTTTATAGCTGGGATTCAACTCATATGAACAATCCTTGGATTGCTTTGGGTGAATTTAACTCTTAAAATTTATCCATGTCTGAAAGAGTAACAATACATTCCTAAAATTTATACTCCAAAAGTACCAGTCTATCAAATAAGCATACAATTTAGTAGGGATTGCGATACTGTTTGGGAGAACTTTTGAAAACAACTTATGACATTTTTAAAAGCTTTTTTCAGCTTATTTTCATAAGTTCTCCAAGATAGCTTATGAAAACAGCTCATAGCATAAACAAAAACAATGTAACATCGTTGTATCATTAGCAACAAAATTGTATGCTTATTTGTTCAAATTCCGCTACACTATAGCCGCTATTTAACAACATTATGACACCTCACAATAACATAACCATTCATTTATAGTTACGATGGAGACTATATATGTATTGATGGTTAATGAACTTCAATTAATACCAAGATTAGAAGTTGGAGCTAAACATTGAACACTAAGTAAGAAAAAACAAGAATCCTGATAAGAAGCATCTTTAAAGAAAAATAGTAATCTCACGTGTACAAAGAGGAAGATGGAACTAAAAAGAAGAATTTGTCTTTATGAAATACTAGATATTTAAGAGGAACCTGTTATCTCCTGTAAAGGAAAATAACAATGTAAATGTCTCATAACTCTACTCCACTTTTTCTAGTTTCCCAGTCTGTCTGTCTCGAGAAGATGAAAATTATCTCGAGCGATGAACTTGTGGATCATATTTTTGTGAAACAATGTAATCTAGAGCTGTGACCACATCTGCTATAACCGGCCGCATATTAGGCTGCTCTTGAACACACCTAGCGGCAATTTCAAAAGCTTGGTACAAACCCCTTTCTGGATATTGACCTTCAAGCAATGGGTCCACCATCTTTGAGAATCTTGTTCGCTTTTTGAATGACCGAGTTGCCTGCAAAAGCGAATAAAGATGCATAAGGTAAGGATTTTACCATAAAAAGAAAACAACTTTCTCAAACACATAACAATGTGACAATGTATCACCAACCTTCATCATCATCAAACTATTCAATGAAACATTTGTTCAGTGCTAAAAGGGATATATAGGAAGCTTAATGGATAACCACTTACATTCTAGCTTAACAACTTCAATATTTTATACAACATGCAAGGCTTAGGTATAAACAACATATATGATTTCCAACAAGAGTTAGGTAAAAGATAATTGACATACCCATTCGATTACTTTTTGTTCTTTAACAGGTCTTCTATGGTCAAAGGCCTTTCTGCCTGTGATGAGCTCCAAAAGAGCGACTCCAAAGCTAAAAATGTCCGACTTGAATGTCAATTGACTTGTCATTGCGTAATCTGGAGCACAGTACCCATATGTTCCCATTACTCTTGTTGAGACATGGGTCTTATCACCAACTGGACCTACTTTTGCCAAGCCGAAATCAGATAACTTTGGATGATAATCGTCGCCTAACAAAATGTTGGAGCATTTGAGGTCACGGTATATGACAGGAGGCTTCATTTTATCATGCAGATACTCCAAACCTTTAGCTGCACCAGCAGCTATTGTCATTCTTGTATTCCAATCCAGTGGTTTTTTCCCAGGAGAAAGATCTAACAGAACAAAGAAGATGAGAAACATATGAAACAAAAACAAAGAATACTTATGCCAATTTATTCTTTGCATGTTTGGATTGACCCTGAGTTTAATTGGCAGAATCACGGTATGACATTATGAAATTAGCAAAAGTTACATTTTGGAATGTTAACAAAATCACAGTGCTACATTGGTTTCACTAAATTCCCCGTCAATCAAAACATGCACTCTACATTATACGAAGAAAAATGAGAATTTAGGGTAACATTAAAGCATACCATGCAAATGATTCTCCAAAGATCCCAAAGGCATGTACTCATAAACCAAAAGCCTCTGCTCTCCCTCAGCACAAAATCCTAATAACTTGACAAGATTTGGGTGTTCTGCCAAACCAAGTGTTAACACTTCAACAACAAATTCTCTGGTTCCTTGAAGTCCATCAGGGTCAAGTTGCTTTATTGCAACAACCTACACCAACAGTAAAATGCCTCAAATTAACATGAAAACCACTTGGCAAAGAACATGAATGTGTAAGGCATTGCAAAAGTTCTATGATTTCATTCTTTTAAGAGAAGAATTTTTAACAAACCTGATTAATTTTCTCGATGTAACCCTTATAAACCTTGCCAAACCCTCCTTCACCAACAAAGCAATCTGCCCTAAAATTCCCTGTTGCGGCTGCAAGCTCATCTAAAGTAAATGTTTTTGCAACTTTTCCATCTGTAGAAACCCCATCTTTTAAATTCAAATTCTTCATGCCTAAGGAATGTTGATGGTGTTTAGAATCATCTTACAAAACAAAGAACACATGAGGAATAGAAATCAAACAAAATGACACATGTATCAAACAACTAAAGGAGACGAAAATAAAAAAATGAAAATAATCAGAATTCCAATGTTTATAAAACCGCAAAATAACAAACTCTATTTTCTTTTTATAAAAAAAAAAGTGGGGCTTGTCATTTTGCGCTTTTATCAACTTTTGATCTATTTTTTTGAGAGAATCAACTTTTGATCTATTGATGTAGCCATTCTAAGACACACCCACATTAAGAATTTCATTTATTTTTGTAAAGGGTAAAGATTTTACAGGGAAAAAAATGCATGAGGATACTAATCAATGAAGATCCATTGATAAAAAAAAACGCCGAACTAATATTACCATGCTTCTCTCTATGGCCAGAATCCTCGATTTCAGTCTTCATGCCCAGGAAAAGTTGATCATGTTTAGAATCATCTTCACTTTCATTATCTACAAAAAAAAAAAAAAAACATAAAACACAAAGAAAAAAACCATAAAAAACAAACAACACAAGAGGGATAGAAATCAAACAAAATTGCACATGCACAGAAAACCGATAAAAGCGCAAAATTACAGCCCCGCTATGATTTATTGATCGAACCATGTCAACCATGAATGCAGCAAATAGAAGGAAAAAAAAAACAGATATAGAAAAATAAATATAAACAATTAGATCTGAGCTTAAAATATTCCATCAATACTCAAAACTCATCAGGGTGAGAAAATCTACTACATGGAAAGTGGAAACGTTTGTCTGAGCAATAAAATTTATTTCCATCTAAAACATGAACAGTCACAAACTCTAAACCCTAAATCATAAAAATATTGGAATATAAAACAGGAAAATAAAATTTACAGATGCCAAAAAAAAACAGAAGCATTCAACAGTTTGCATCATGAATAAAAAAACCCCTCTACAAAAACAACCATTGATACAACAGGAACAATAACAAACCCTAACATTAAACCCTAACCCTAAACCATTAAAAAAATGCAAAATAAATCAGGAGACAATTTGCACAAAAAATAAAATATAAAACAATTTGTATGATGAAGAACAAACAAGCCCATCAATAAAAAAAACAACCTTTGATCGATCTATGACACATGCACATCAAGAATTTCATTTTAGGAAAGTAAGAGGAGAGAAACAAAATGAACTAAAAAAGTGAAGGAATACAAGGAATTTATATAGTAGCATAATTGTTTGTTTATAAACTAGGAAACAATTGTGCAGACATTTAATGTGAACGCAAATTTCAGCTGATTTGATGCAATCACTATTATTGCTATGAATGAAAAAATTTCCAAAATAAATAATTACTATGAATGAAAAAAAGGAAAATATAAGGCTGTGGCATTTAAACATGGTGGTATACCTGTTGAGTAAGGGATTGGTGCGCAAGCTTGTAATGCTTATGGAGGATGTAGAGACCTGCAGACAATGCCATTGCAGCCCTGGTGAGTGCAGAACAACGCCATTGATCCTTTAACGTTAATGCAACTCAGTCTTTGAATAGACCAATATGATAGTTTATTTTCATAACTTAATAATTGCTTGAAAATAAATTAAGAGAACAAATTGGTCGGTTTTAAGGTTAAGGGATCAAATTAATTAATTTTATAGTTAAAAGATCATACTGAACAAATTTGTTAGTTAAAGAATTTTAATTTAAGTTCTAGTTTAACTGACAAAATTGCTAGGCCGGAGCTGCGACAGGTTCAAATTCCGACTTCTCGTGTGTGTGAGTTTTTAATAATACGTGCATGCTTTCGTCTAGAAAGGGTTTTTCCATCATCTGAATTATTAAAATAATTCTTCAAATAAAAATTCAATCTTTTTTGGAGTCAAAGTGAATTAACAACTAAGAAGTATATTAAAAGGCAATTTCTACGGCACACTCGAAAATTTGAGTGTATCGTAACACCTATATTTAAATTAATAGTTAAATGAGTTTTTTTTTTTTTTTTATAGTAAAAACTTATTTTCGATCATAGGTGTTCAATAGTTAGTTACGACCGTAACTTGTTGAAGAAGTTATTCGGTTCTCTTAGATTAGTATAATTACTTGATGTGTACTTTGAGATCATTTTATGATCATTCCAGTCAGTAATGAATTTTCTCTTCAATTCTCTCAATTTCTGAATTCATAATAGTTTATAAAGGTAGAAAAGAAACCTATATTTGATTAAATCTTATCTAATCCTTGAATTAATTTTAATAAATCAAATCTAAACTAACTTTAATTATATATATATATATATATATATATATATATATATATTAAAATAATTGAATATTTTTTCCTCTAATTTGTCCCTTCATTTAAATTATATCTTTTTTACTCTATCAAAAAATTGAATATTTTAAAACATATATTTGTATATAAAGTGGATAACAAATTTTGTATAATATCTTTTTCTTCTAATTTTACCATTAACTTAAATTCTTTGGTACATATCGAAAACATATATTGGAGAGATCAACCTCTTAATGGAATTTTAGGTTTTCTTTGAGAGTTTGGAGGGGAAGGAAAGAGGTGACTTTGGAGGATGAAAAATATGAAGGAAAATGGAGAAATATTTCATATTTTTTGAAAGAATGATTTTGTTCAGAGAAAGATAAATTAATGTTTGTGATTACCAAAATTTTAATTTTAAAAATATTATAATAATATGAAAGTTGTAGTAATATTATAAAGATAAAAAAGTAAATTAATTTTAAAATTGTTTCCTTTCCTTTGAAAACAAAATATACATGTAATTAAAATCTCCATCACCCAATTTTCCCCTCTTTTGAATCAAAACATGAGTTATTAGAACCATCCGATACTCTTCGATTAGAACCAATGTAATAATTGGTTTAATTATAACTTCTAATATCAAAACTACGAACTCGACATCGGATTGTTAACGAAGAAGCTGGATTTTGGGCACTTCAAATCAAAATTGATTTTTTTTAAGGAAAATCAAAATCGATTTAATTATATCAAATTTGGTCGAAGTATAAAAGAAAGTTAGTTTTCCATTATTTACGTTTTTGTTTTTGTTTTTATTTTATGATTGCACATAATGTCGAGTTAAGGAAGGAGTAAGCATATTTCGTCAAAAAAAAAAGAAGAAGAAAGGAGTAAGCAAAATATATTAATCATATTTTTCATTATGAGCGTTCATATTCAAACCAATTTAAATTCACAGATCAAAAGTTTTTTTAAAAGATTAAAAACTGCATAAAATAATACTTTATTTTATTGTTTACTAGCGGAAAGACGTGCCCGTCTGTCCGCTCTCTTTCTACTGCGCTAACGCATGTGATTATTTTATTATGTTTGTTTGTATAATTTTGATTAAATTTTTTAAATTTTAAAATATTAATTAAAATTATTGATATATTGATTTATAAACAAAATATTGTCAAGACATATAATAAAATTATTTTTGAACTCAACATATTTTAGTTTGCATGCATATAAAATTAAGATAAAATAATGATCATTTATTGTTTATTCTAATAGTAATTAGTAAGATCATAACATAAATGTATAAATGACATGTTATGTAAAAGAAAGATTGATATGATTGCGATAAAAGAATATCTTTAAAAACTACATTTTTTTCGTAAAATCTCCATCTTCTGCTTCTATTTTCCCTTCTTTAATGAGAACTTTTGTTGAATTTAGAGAAACTCATCTTGATAAAACTACATATAATTGACCATGACTGAAAACATGTCGTGGAAGATAGATTCCGACATTGGGAATTGTCTGCCCATGTGACTTATTTATGGTAATAGCAAAACTTATTCTAACGGGAAACTGTTTTCTACTAAGCATAAATGGAAGTCCTAAACTCGCACTTGTATATAAAGAGAACCATGGTTTTTTTTAATTATTAAATAAAGGGAAAATAAGCAATAACATCCCCTGCCGTTAAACTCCTTCCACTGCCATTTAAAGGAATAGAAGCATAGTTTTTTTCTTTGTGATTCCAAACTTTCTACATGTATACGATTGATAAACTGCTCCCATGGCCCCATCCAATATCCAACAAAATACAGTGAAATCAAAGTCCCTTGTATGACAATAGCAAATCCTTTTTTAAAGGATTTAAAATCCAATCTTTAACATTATTTTTTGCTCACGTTTGTTACTAATATTATTTTAGAGGATTTAAAGTCCAATCTTTCACATTATATTTTGCTCATGTTTGTTACTAATCTTTTTTCCAGAAGATTTAAAGTTCAATCTTTAACATTATTTTTTGCTCACGTTTGTTACTAATCTTTTTTTAGAGTATTTAAAGTCCAATCTTTAACATTATTATTTTTTGCTCACGTTTGTTACTAATCTTTTTTTAGAGGATTTAAAGTCCAATCTTTAACATTATTTTTTGCTCACGTTTGTTACAATTGATCTTTTTTACTAATCTATTTTACGATTGATCTTTTTTACAATTGATAAAGGTTAAGGAAGAGTAACTTATATTAATAAAATAATATGGAAATACTATTTTTTGTGGAAGGGATGTGAAAATACTTGGCAATCTTTGTCGGTTGTATTAAGGGAAACAACACAGATGTACAACATAAAATCGGCTGATAAAAAAGTAACATAAGTTTTTGTTTTGTGCTAATTTTTTGTGAGTTTTATTTGTGGTTAACGACGGTAAAAGAGGGTTAACGAGGACGATTAGTGACATGAATTAGTAATCCACGTGTTATTTTATTATTGACTAACAATAAGAACATTTAATAAAGAATTGTGTGTAAGTTTTCTCCTTAAATTAAATTTTTTATTATCTATTTGTTACATGTGTTATTTGTATTTAAAATTAAAATTTAAAATTAGGGGTATTTTTGAAAAGAAAAGTCCAACCCAAAAGTGTGTTGAAAGGGGTAGTTTTCCTTATATATAGTATAGATTTATAGTATTAATATTAAGGAAAAAAATTACGATTGTAATTTGGATATTAAAAAATCAATCAATACCAATTAAATCACATTAAACTGTATTGAATCAAATCAAAATATATTAAATGAATTACTCAAACTGAACCTTGTATGATTTTACCTTTGGATTAGATTTGTTTTTTTCCCTCAGGACTAATGCAAAGCGCACTCTAAAACACTCATACCCTTAGTATGATCACATAAACATTTAGGAAGTAGTAAGCAACTCATAACATACATGTGAGAATAGCCTCAACCACAACTTTATCTCATGTTCTTTCACACTCTTTTCTGGATAGTATTTTGACTAAATATGTTTTTGGTTCAAAGAGGGAAGATGATGAGAAGCTAGGAAGATATTTTAATTAAGTATATATTTAGTTTACAGAAGAAGGAGAGACATTTAAAAATCTAATTACTTGTTTATCCCTCTAATCTTACAACAATATGATGAGAAGGAAAAATGCCAACGAAAATTCACGAACCACTCCATTCTTTGTTTCTCGCCTCCATAACGTTAGCTTTTTTTTTAGTCTTTAAAAAGACGAGAGATTTAATTAACAAAGATTTTAAAGGCTTCCTTCAAAAAAAAAAAAAGATTTTTAAAGGCTAGAACTTTTTATATAAAATGTTATGTAATCTTTCTCTCTTTTTAATGGCTAGACTTTTCAAACGGCGCTGACTATTTTTTTAATGTTATGTAATATTGCTAAGTTCAATTTAGAGATGGAATACAAGTAATCTTGCTTGATGATCCAAATACAATTCATTCAATGCAAATTCATTCAAAAGGAGTATTGTCCTACAAGCGTTGCAGCGTTCGTGAATTTTCGTCACATAGCTTTCGTACTATATAACAGCTTTCTTTTAAAATAGATTTGTTATATCTCGTGAAGTTATCCCGAAAGAGAAATTTTTTTGGTGACAAAAAAAAAAAACTTCAACCAAAACATTCCAATGGTTAAAAAAAATAGGAAGTAGCAAAAATACACGGGTCGTAAAATTTAGCGAATTTAGTTTTTCTATAAACAACATTTTCGTTTTAAAGTTATTCACTACAATAAAAATAAGGGAAATGCTAACCGGTGGCCCCGGGGCATTGGTTAAGGATATGAAAAATGAAGTTATATAGTAGTTAATGCATTGAAATTGTATAATTAATTTATAATAAAGTCAAAAACAATTTTCTTTTATGGTAATAATTCCCTTTTATGGTATGCTTAACTAGTGCCCGGGGGCACCGGTTAGCAGAACCCTATAAATAAACACAAAGACTCAACAACCGAATCAAACACAAACAGTCTGATAAAATATAGGATACTCATAAATATTAGAACACTTTCAAAATAGTCCAGTACAATATAAAAAAAACATTTAATAGCAATTTTTATTTTAATAATTCATTAATATATGTTTTTTTAAATGATTTATTAATATGTGTTTAAATATATATTAGAACGAAAAAGTAGAAAACACATATATTATATTAAAAAACACATAAATTAAAAATAAAAATAAAAGGCCTTACCAGTTCGGTAAAAAATAAATAAAAGCTTTTATCGGGTATGTTTTATCGAATAACTAAATTCCTGGCATATGTTTTTTGTAGAATAATATATACATGTATGACCAAAAATTAACACAACGGCGCAATGGTAGCCCGTCTGACTCCAGATCAGAAGATTGCGTGTTCGATTCAAGTCGGGTTCAATTCCCATTGATCCTTAAAAAAAATTCTATTCCAGATTTTAAAGCAAACGGACATGAAATATTAATAAACAAAACAATATCAATTTAAAGTGCTTGATCCTTTTGTTTGTTCATGTAAGTACAAAGAAATCAAAGATCTTACTTAATATATACACACTTGAAATCAACATGAACCCGAAATGAATAAACAAAAATTACAGTGAAAAATAACATGTACCTGTAGGATCCTTAAGGATCATGATCCACATAGAAATTCATTTGGACCTCTTTGCTTCTTCCTCTTTAACAACATCCAAAAACTAGACTTTGGTTTGCCATTTCCTAATTTGTCTAACTTAATTTTGGTGAAGTATTCAATTTCCTTTCTGACTAGAGATCCTATTGTTCCTCTTGTGCCTATAGCAACTGGAGCAGGAGCACCCATTCTCATTCTATTTTGGAATTTTTGTAGACTTCTGATGTTGTTCGATTAGAACAAATGTACTAATTATTGGTTCAATCATAATTACGCTATTTTACAATCTTCTAATATCATACCTGTTCGAGTTTAAAGGCGATGGGACGTGTTTAGATGCAATAAAATGATATATTTTTTTATTTGTCCAAATCTCTTGACGGTGACCGTATGGTCTCTGTTGAGTCTGATCCAAACTGTGGCAGTTGCTCTGGCTGAAAAGGGTTGTTTGTCCTCCTACTCACCCTTGTGCTTCTATTGTCAATCTCACCAAACAGTCATTAAAGTTGAAATGGTAAACTAAGCATGAATAAATTCAAGTTATGATTTTAGAGAAGATTAAGATGCTGAAGTGGACAAAGATAATTGATTTCAACCTGAGTAAAACACTCAAACTACAAAACAAGAAAATGTTAACTATTATGCCTTATACAATCAGTTATAGGCATCAGTTGAACTTCGTTACAATAATCAAGTTCATCAAAACAGGATCATATAGGAAAACTACAAGGAAGTTTGCATTTGCCCAGGTTTTAACACTATGTTGCAAAATCTAAAGACTTTACTCGATGTTCCCTTCCAATAACTTGGAGTTTAAGTCATCTGCAGCTCCAAAGATCTGGGAAATTTCCTCTGGTGTCTTGCCTTTTATCATGCCATCTACTTTACTCCATGTCAGCTTCATCAGACTATCAACTTTCATGTAGCATGCAGATGTTAAAAGATCAAGCAGAGTTTTAGGGTCAACATCGAGAAATTGAGCAATCCAGTCCTTGAGTTCAAAATCCGTCATCAGTCCACTGTTATACTTGACCATCTTGCAGTATTCAAGGACCATTTCAAACATTTTGCTATTTATTTTATGAACAGAAATGGTATCAACATCATCAACAGAAATGGTCTCAGTAATGTCAGCAAATCTTTTTGAAAGCACAACCCCATCAAAGCACATTAGGTTGATTTTCTTCGACAAAATATCAGGACTGCAATTCACTTTATCTTCCTGCAAATTCTACAAACTTATTAGTTTAGTTTAGTGTTTTTAAAATTGGACTCAATGCTTAATGATGGGGATACAAAAATTAAAAGAACTAGACCATCCACCCGTGCGGCAGCACGGGTCATATCGATTGGAAACAAAACACGCAAATGCATTGAAATTAAATATGCTTGCGGTGCAAAATAAATTGTTTATAAAAAAAATACATTAAAAAAAGACCTTAAATCGGTAGATTGCGGAAAATCTCCTTGTAAACTACTCCCTCCAGTCTCAAATATAAGAAAATATTCATTTTTTAGGTTCATTGAATAATTAATGTATCTGCTTTACAATG
>Ga0315914_1000782_pt1 | contig 43345 bp, 23 predicted proteins | sample MpolenodulesMG_FD_203920 | JGI IMG/M metagenome (GOLD analysis project Ga0315914, IMG submission 203920) | Medicago polymorpha root nodule microbial communities from Los Angeles, California, United States - elongated nodules | ecosystem: Host-associated > Plants > Roots > Nodule | place: USA... | reverse complement strand
TTTGCTTATAATTGGCATCGGAGGGAGTATAGGGTAGTATTATTTTCGGGAACAAATCACAATTGCATTTGATATTCCTAGGAATCATTTTAAAATTTGTTTAGTTTAGAAATAAAAAATAAAATGGAGATAAATGGGGAGTTATTGCAAGTTATTTTGATTTCTATGGGAAGAAACCCTCTATTATGGGAGGGTAAGATAGAGTAATTATGTATAAATTTTAATCCCAAGAATAAATAATATTTGCTAATAATTGTAAACTCTGTACCGAACATGAGAATGTCATATTCCCAAGTCTACTTTCCTTATAGAAATCTTAGACAAACACCTTATCATGCTCTGCTAATTTGCTCCATTAGTAAACATACTATTACTGAATATTTTATTGTTTTTGCTGGACCAACATAAAATTGAAATATGGTCATACACTCGTACTTTTCTGGTTGGATTAAATTTAAGCCTCTTCTCATTTTCTGTCGTAATTGGGATACTCATCATTCTATTGTGATGTTACTGAATGCTGAGTTTTTATTGGTTGGCAGTCTTATGTTTTGGATGTTCATCCTTTCAACCCTCGGATAGCTATGAGTGCTGGGTATGATGGTCGAACCATTGTGTGGGATGTAAGCTTCTCTTCTTGCATGTCTTTAGATCCTGAATAACATGTACTAATAATTTCTTCGTAAAACATAAATCAGTTGATGCGTTTTGGCATATTCTTTTTCTAGGTTTATGTTAGCATGTTCTTTGTAAAACATTATTTGTTTTTTGGGTGTTTTATGTAAAACATTATAATGTTCGTTGTAAAACATTTTCTAATTTATGCTTTTTGGTACGTTCCTTTTCTAGATATGGGAGGGCATACCTATTCGAACATACGAAATTGGACGCATTAGATTGGTTGATGGGAAGTTTTCTCCGTAAGTGGTTTTATAATAGTTGTTACTAATAGAAAATTTCAGTTGCCTATTATTATACAATATACATTTAATGATTTCCGCGTTTATCTTTATCTTTTTATGCACTGAGATATTGATTTGTTACATACTTTGGTAATACTTAATGAATTCTTCCGTATTTTCCTTTCACATATTGCGGGATTTGTCTTTGGCAATGAGATTATATAACTTTAAATTGGTTGTATGTAATTGTTTTGATTGATATCATGTCAAGAAAGTATGCTTAGTTTGTTAGTCAAAGATTTATATATTTTTTTCTTTTCAATCTAAGACTGTCCTTCATGCAAGAAGTTTTTGAGCTTCGTGTATGCAATTCATGAGCCCACTTCGAGCTGTTTGGTCAAATGCCTACTAGACATGTGTTTGTGGCAATGGAATGATGATCAGTAGTAACCAGCATGTTTGGTTACTTTGTTCTTCTTTTTAGGTTAATAGAATTGATTCTAGATGTTAACAGCAGCCATGTCTTTCCCACTAGGTAGGTAAAGGGGGCATATGCATGGATCAACCAATCTATTAGGTCCAAAGATAGACCATTTACCACATCTTTGTTGATGGTTTGACATGTTTTTCCTTGTTACTCCTCTAGCTCTAACTATTGGACCATCCTCCATTTAATCAAGCATCATTACTGGCGCTTATACAGGTTTCCTTAGTGCATGTCCTAACCCTAAGTCAAAATTCTAGCATTTTTTCGATAATGACAGGCTGCCCCAATTTTCTTATAATCCTTGTACTTCTAATCCTATCTTGTCTCATCTCATATTACCATTCATCCATCATAGCGTTCCTATCTTTGTGGGGCTAAGTTTACTTTCTTGTAGATTCACATACTCCCTCCATCTCTTATTAAGTGTCCTCTTTAGAATATTTGTTTGTCTCAAAGTACTTGTCACTTTAGAGTATGATGAAAGTATCAATTACTTTTTCCAACAGTACCCATTTCAACCACCCATACATTAATTTGTCTCTCTAACTAACTGCTCCACTCACTAATATATTAATTAGGCTTTTTAGCCAAGAAAAATTATTTCATCGTGGAAACTACTACATCTAATCATTTCTTTAGAGGTGTGAAACGACACATAATGTAAGCCGGAGGGAGTAATTTTAAATTATATGCCTATTGCCTATAATTATATTTCAAAAGTAATCGTACTTTACTATCCAAGCACAACTGTACCAAACTATGTTTTGACTTCGAAGTCTTTGCCATGTTACTAGAAGTTTGTGGGTTCAAATCAGAAAACCTACCCCTTGAAAGCGCAATGTAAGGATGCATATATAAGATCCGCATTGGGTTCATTCAATCTTCCATAGATGTGCAAAAGTGAATTTGGAAAGTTATACTATTAAGCTGAATGTGGAAAAAGTGCATCCCTACACTAATATAATATGAATGCTTATACAAATCTAAACCGAATGGGCCCTCTAGCTTGTGCATAAATTCAACTTGCAATTAGGGTTGTAAGTAGTAACTTCTTGACCACTTAATTGCATTGGCTTTGATACCATGTGAAGACTTATGAATTCTGTTGTAATGGACTATGTTTGATATATCTCATTCTCATCTTAGAAAGACCTTTAACTGTCGCTTCTCTCTTCTTTAATAAATGTGTGATGATTATGAATCTTGTCATATAAAATATGTAGCTTGTCCCTTGTTCATCAGTTTGGGTAACAAATATTCTTACTTTGTTGTCATGAATAGTAGTCTAGTTGTGTAGATCCATACCAACAGTGAGCTACCTTTGTGCAGTTGAGTTCGAATAAATATCCAATTTAGTCCCTGAAATTGTAGAACTATGTCAACCTTGTCCCCCACATTATCAGTATTAAAAAATGATATATGATATTGCAATATAGGTTTGTCCCTCCGTTTGCATTTGCAGGGACTATAATTAAATTATGGGTTAAAAACATATTTAACCCTTAAATTATGTTAGTAATGTCAGGGATGAATATGAAACGAAGTTAATAATGTCAGATATGCATTTAATAAAAGATCCAGATAGAGGGACGAACGTGATAGCATTTTGCAATTCTAGAGAGTATTTTGCAATATTGATAACATGGGAGCTAGGTCGATATAGTGCTATTGTTTAAGAAAGATTATACTATCAACACACTTTTTTATTGGTTGATATTCATGTGGGTCCCACTAAATTCATGTGGGGCCTAAATGATTTAGTGGAATCCATTTGAATTTCAATCAATAGAAGAGTGTGTGTTGGAAAGGGTGTGTTGCTAGCACCCCTCTTCAGAGATAAACTTGGATATTTACTCAGTCAAGATCCTCTTTGATGTGTATATTGATTGGTTCAAAATAATCACATTATATTCGCTGCTTTGTGTGTTGATGAAGAAATTCTGTAGGCTTTACACTCACCTTGCCGACGATGAGTGTTCCATGTCATAGATTTTATGCTTTATAGTCTCCATCTTTGATGAATCAAGAGTTCTGAACATTTAATTGAATGTTGGAAATATACTTTTGTGTTCATTTTAGGGATGGAACATCAATCGTGCTTTCAGATGATGTTGGACAGATATATTTTCTGAGTACAGGTCAAGGCGAGTCTCAGAAGGATGCAAAATATGATCAGGTGGTCAAATAGCGCACACGCACACACACACACACATAGATATAGAGAGAGTGAGAGAGAGTTGTATCTACAACAAATTAATTTATGCTGTTGTCTCTTTGATTTTTATGGCAGTTTTTCCTTGGTGATTACCGACCCCTCATTCGGGATGCTCAGGGAAATGTTCTTGATCAGGTTGGGAATCATCATTGTGCTCTTTTTACTTTTTTATTGGCATTTCCATACAATCTAAATCTCAACTGATGTTACACTGCTGTAGGAGACTCAACTTCCACCAAACCGAAGACACCTTCAGGAACCTCTATGTGATGCTAGTATGTTGTGGATATTATTCTTAATTTCTTGCTGCTTTATTTGGATGGAAATGTCTCTTATCATAAATAATTTAATTACCAGATATGATGCCATATCCTGAACCTTATCAGAGTCAATTCCAGCAACGTCGTCTCGGTGCTCTTGGCATTGAATGGAATCCTTCATCGATAAAATATGCTGTTGGTCCAGTTTTTAGTGCTGATCAGGATTTCCAGGAGATACCTTTGGTTGATTTAGAAGGAATGCTTGATCCACAACCAGAGTTCTTGGATGCTTCCATCTTCTGGGAGCCAGAACATGACAACGTAAGTGATGATAATGACTCCGAATACAATGTGAACGAGGATAACTCTAGTGCAGCCGAGCAAGGGGCTGTTAGTGCCATCTCCTCTAGTGATCTAGAATACAGCGAAGGTGACTCTAATAATAGGGATGGTTTTAGAAGATCAAGAAGGACAAACCATGGTGCTGGAGTAAGTAGTGTATTTATTTTTGTTTGTTTAATCTTTAATTATAACTTTTCATCTAATCGTAGTGTTTCTTAGGTTGAGGGAATGATATCTTCTGGAAGGCGTGTTAGGAAAAGGATTTTGGAAGAGTGTAATGGTAATACTTCTGGAAATAACAGAATTAAGAAATCCAAAGGAAGCTCAAAATCAAGAAAAAGGAAATCTTCCAAAGCTAAAACATCGAGACCTCAGAGAACTGCTGCGCATAATGCTCGTAATATGTTCGTTCAAATTGGCGAAACATCAACTGATGGGGAAGATGACGATTCTGATGATGAATCATCAGACAGTTTTCAAGATTCAGAAAATTTCAGTGAACCTGAGAGGAAAATCCATAATAAGCGCGAAGAACTTAAAAAACCCCTATTGGAAGAGTCTGCCGATGCATCCAAGCCACCTCTCTATTCTGAATATCAGGCAAATCTTGAAAGTAGACCGAGACTGGTTCTAAAGTTATCACTTCGTGATTCTAAGAAGAATGTGCCTTTAGAGGACAGAAGATTTGCATGTGAGAATCAGGCTGATGTCGTATGTCAGTCTTCTATACCCCAACCCCTAGAATGTGTTAAAAAAACTTCGCCAGAAAAAAGTTTTATGTGCCCAGACACTAATGGTATGTCAGATGATACTAATACTAACCTTCTGGAATGCCACAACAGAAATGAAAATGCTATAAGTTATCTGGATACATCCGTATGTCATGAGGGGCGCACAGATCAGAGAAGACACACGTATGAACTTTCAAGATCAGGGGATGCTTTGCTGCCTGATACTGAAGTTAATGGCCATCCTGAATTCAATGCCATTGGGTATGCAAAGCCTGATAAAAGTGTTAAAAATATATTTATGACACTGCGTCATTTTAGTTATTTGGTAACTTCTTCAAACTCAAAGTCAAATGTTTTTTCTACCATGTTTTGCAGGAAATCAGAACATATGACCAACAAGCTAGAGGCTGACAGTAGCATGGTTAATATAGAGCTATCTGATTTTGATAATACAGCTATATTTTCATCGCTTGAATCTTGGGGGATGGACAACCATCAACAAATTGCTGATGGCCCCATAGCATCTGGTTATGATAGGTTGAATGTTGGTGATAAAGGCCGATCTAGATCTGATAAATGCACGGAGGGCTCACTGGAAAACAATGAAGTTGTTCACTCAAGCCACACTCAAGACCACAAAATGAAAGCACCCTTTAAACCAACGAAAATAATTATCAAAAAGAAGCAGCCTCCAGAAGACATTGCAAATCCCTCCAAACTGAAAGTTGGAATTCCCAAGGCAGATTCAATTGGTGCTAGAAGTGATGTAATATCTGGAAATCCCGGTTTTACATGGCCTGATCGATTAACTCAAGCACTAGAAGGGGGAGATGGCACTAGTACAAGTTCCCCGCAGCTACTGAATTCATATTTTGACCAGAGAAGTTATAATCATGTCAATGAAAGAAATAAATCACATAAAAGGGAACCAAATCAGCGCGACTCAGGAGTTGATTTATCTAATGTTGTCAGCGATCCTATTCGTCGACCACGTTCAATTAGGATGAAAACAACTTCTGAGGAACCAAATGCTTTGAACACAAGGATTATAATTCGAGGGGGCCAAAGTTCAAGGGGCACATCCAGTTGGGAAGATTCTTCTATCAAAGTGTCTGATGAACTTCACCAAAGCACAAGGTCTGCTAGAAACAGGTCTGATGAATATATTGCCAGTGATCCTGGCACTTTAACTCGAAGTATGCCAAATCACCATGCCAAAAAGCTGTCATGGCTAATGCTGTCAGAAGAGCACGAGGAGGGTTACCGTTATATTCCTCAACTTGGGGATAAAGTTGTATACTTGAGACAGGTAGTTTACGTTATGATTTTTTTTCCTTATAAATCATACTATCTACTTTGTTTTGGAATGCAAGTTTCTGCAATATGTTTCTTGGTTTATATTCTTTAGCATTTTTTGTTGTCAGGGTCATGAAGAATACGTAGAATCGTGTACGATGACTGGACAGGGTCCATGGATATTATTTCAAGGACTAAGGGCTGTTGAAATTTGCAAGGTTGAAAAGCTTGAGTATGCGGAGCTCCCAGGTTCTGGGGATAGCTGTTGCAAGCTCTGGCTTAAATTTGTGGATCCTTCTTCACGTGCGTTTCAAAAATCATTCAAATTAATTTTACCTGAGTTGATCAACTTCTGCGATTTTGTTATTGAGAAAACATTCTATGATGCTGCCATGAAAAGAAATTGGTCTCCAGAAGAAAGATGTAGAGTATGGTGGCGGAATGAAGACGGGAAAGGTGGAAGTTGGTGGTATGGTCAAATCATTGCATTGAAGGCCAAATCTGATGAATTCCCCGACAGTCCTTGGGATAGGTTTAAGATTGAGTACGATACTGATCCAATAGATCATCATTTTCATAGTCCTTGGGAACTAAACGATCCTGAGGTTCAATGGGAGCACCCCCACATTGATCATGAGATCAGAGATAAGCTGCTATCTTATTTCACTAAATTATACCACAGGGTGAGTAGACATGAAGTTCCATTTCTCCTAACCTACTTGTTTTCCTCCTTAAATTAGGCTTGTTTAGTGTGTGTGTGTGTGTATGAAAAAGTTTGCCATTCATTTTTTATTTCAAGAATACAATAGTGACATTTATCTTGAAATCGACTTTTGGAGTTTGGGAGGCTAGAGGAAATCAGATGTTAACCTCATTATTTTTCTCTCTCTCTCTCTCTCTTAATCCAGGAGAAGTATGATTTCCAGGCACTGAACCAAGTAGCTGAGAGGACAGAGTTTTCTAACAGGTACTAAAACAAGTTTGCAACTTAGCAAAACTCATCTAATTCATATTTCTCTCTGGAAAAACAGAGAACCGATGTGCATGTATTTTTTTTCTTCGTTTTTTCAATATCTGTCATTTTCGGGGCCTTGTACACAAATAAATTAAGCAAAAAGAAATGACAGCAATAAAGCGACAGTTTAAATTTCAACCTTCTAATAACATGTCTTTGGATTTGTGCTACAGGTTTCCTGTTCCATTTTATCCTGGACTGATTCAGCTAAGGTTAAAAAATGACTACTATCGGAACGTGGAAGGCGTCAAGCATGATATCATGGTAATGCTATCAAATGCTGAAAAGTTCTCTATAGTTACAAAAAATAGTAAGTTGCAGCGCAAGGTCGAGCGAATATCAGAATGGCTTGGAAGAAAACTTGAAAGGATATAGTAAGCCCAAAATGGGTTATATAGGTTTCTTCTAACATTGGTTTCCATTCTTTTATCCAATTTTGAAAAATTAATTGGTCTTTATGCAATGGTTTTGTAGAATGCACAAGGCCATAGGTGGTGGTAAATATTAGTTGTTACCTGTGTATATTATTATATATACAGATCATCCTTTTGAATACTACAAGTGTTGTACTCAGTTACAATAAAAAAAAAAAGTGTTGTATTCAGTTCAGTACATGGCTAATTGTTCAAATCTGAAAATGTTGGACTTGTTGGTTTTAGCATTCTAAGTTTCAATAGAAAAATATTTTCGAAGCAATAAAATCATTCATTTTCTACTTGTCACTGTATTCAGCAAGTTACTTTGAGTTTGAGATTGATGCATTTGTTGGACAGTGGAGCTATTCATATGGGTTAAAGTGCATGGTAATCTTATCTTACCTTATACACAATAGTTTTTCAAATGTTTTCCGTTAGCATTTTTGATTTTTTTCTTTTGTGCCAACTCTTGTGTGACATTCTAATCTTTGAATGATTTTTTGCAGTCTTGTTTATGACATTACATAAATCTCCCAAAATTTTAGATGTTTTTAACAAGTGATGAATTAAATTAAATATGAATTTTAAGCTTGTTCAAAAAAAATAAAATATGAATTTTAAGCATTTGCAGCTTAACAATTCATATTTAATTTATCTTTAGCTAAAAAGTTTCAACTTTTTGTTGGTGAGATTGTTGTAATAATTTATACATGTTTACAAAAAATCATTTCAAATTAGTCCCTCAATGCTGATAGTAAATATATTTTTATAGGAATTGATATGCTGATAGTAAATATATTTTTATAGGAATTGATATGACAATAAATATTTATAGTGGCTTAGATGGCAATAAGTATATTAAAGGACTGACATGACAATATTAACGGAACATTGTAACGTTAGAGATTATTTTGACTAACGTAGTGTATATGATAATATTAACGGAACATTGCTACGTTAGAGATCATTTTGACTAACATAGTGTATAGTCATGAACTATTTTAGAATTTTAATACAACGAGAGACTATTGTGATAACTCATTGTATTGAGAGTCCCTCAATGTTCTTTTTTTTAAGACACTAATACGAAAATAGTTAAGCTAACAAAAGAAAATAGAGATAAATCCATCATATTGTGATTCTAAGATTTGTACCGAAAAACACATGGGACTAATCACCAAATATGGATTTTAAATAACCTGAGTTATTAAATTTGTCTCATGTGTGCCAATTAGTTTTTTTTTATTTTTTTGAAAGAATGCGTGCCTTTTAGTTTTAAAATTATTGTGTTTTGAATTATATAAAAAAAAATATTCTCTGTGTAATCAGATATATCACTGTTCTTAATTCCTCAAAAAAATCATTGCTCTTAATTAGTTAATGTCGTGTAACTTTCCTTGATTAATTTTTTTTGAGGGGAACTTTCCTTGATTAATCGTTCACGATATATTTTTTAATTTTATGACTTATAACGTATTTATATGACCTATTTTAACGTATATGAGATATGATTCTATCATTGTTTTTTCCTTAGTTAATTGTATATGAGAAATATAACACATGATATATTTATTAAGATTGTGTTATTTTGACATACATTTAATATTAAATTTTGAAAATGCACATCCACAATGCAACACTCCATTTGGGTGTTTAAACGGCACACATAATTCGTTTTATAATTAATACTTAATAAACATCAAATCTCTCCAACCCAACACCTCAAAATAATTATTAATTGGGTCCCTGCAATAACTCTATATCATTAAATTTTAACAATAATTTATATATTCATTCATAGTTATATAATTTTTTTTACAATGTCAATCAATTACAAATCATTATATCTAATGGATTAAATCATTTTTAAAAAGAAAATTAGAAGTCATATATAGATGTAATATATACACAGACTCACACTCTTTTTACATCTAATAGAACTAACATGATGCACAAAGTTGATAAATTATAATGTGTAAATATAATATTTTCAATGTATTTGTTAAAATGTGTAGATATAATTCACATAAAAATATATAGAGAAAACGATAATCATAATAGTAGAATTTCTTTCTATAATTCATAATTGATGAATTGGAAGTCATCATTGTAACTTTGTAATAAATCATCCTAATTCTGTAGGTTTACAAAGGAGAGCCTTCCTTATTAAAAAAAAAAGAAGAAGAAGAAAACCAAAATGGTTAAAAGGCTTCCTTTATCCTAGAGTATAAAAAAAACCTTACATTATGTCACTATTTTCTATGTATGTAATAGCTTTGAGTAAATGCTCTTTCTTGATAGGTTTGGTTATGTGGAAATCCATTCCAGTCTCTGTGGTCAGTTTGTCAATTTCAGCTGATAATGCAATGATAGAAATGTGCAGACCATAGTGTTTCTCCATCTCTCTTATCTCCCTTGTTGCCTCAAACCCATCCTTCACTGGCATCTGTCCAATTCATTGTGGAAAAGTTAAGCACATTGACCAAAAAATAAAAGCCAATGTTTTTTTTTTTGAAGGAATAAAGCTAATGTTATATTGCAATAGACTTGCAAGCATGAAAAATAAATGCTCTCTAAACAAAGCCATAATTTAAAAAAATGCTCTCAAATAATCATTAATTACCTGACAATCCATTAAGATATAATCATAAGGAGGATTAGTAAAATCCTTGGTTAAACCCTCTTGAACAGTTCTCACAGCCTCTTCACCATTCTCACATTGGTCAATAGTAGTCACACCAAGAGATCTCAAAGTAGCCATACAAATCTTTCTCAGCATAGGACTATCATCAACAACCAAAAACTTCTTTCCACTTAATGGTTTAGGATTGCTTGATTCTCCACATTCTTCTATTTCACCTTGATGAACAGAACCTTTTCTTCCCAGATTAACATAGGATTTTTGTGTTCCCTTCCAACATTGTTCCACACTTAGACACACACTTTCATCATTGGAAGGTACTTGTGATCTTGATTCATTTCTTGGTTTACTAGAATTGCTTATCCAATTACCACCAAACTCAGGAAGAAGCTTAATAACTTGGAACAATCTACTACCATGAAATGGTTTTGATATCACAATATCATCTTGATCAATTGTTTGGTAATCAACACTACTCTCAAAAGGCTTTTCCAACCAAACAACTTTACTAGGATTGAGAAGATCTTTCTTGAAGTTTGATACAATCTTACAAAGCTTAGAAAATGGTCCTGCATTTGCATCAATGATAATCAAAACAAAACTTGGTGCAGCTCCATTGTTTTTCTTCTTGAACATTGAAGATAGATATTCATTTCCATGATCCATAGCTTTGAAAGGAACTCTTCTACTACAAGAAGAGTTATAAGATGTACACCTAGAACTCATCTCCGAAGAATCCGGTGAACTTTGATCACTGATTTGGTCACCCTTTTCTTTTTTGATCTTCTTGAGAGTATGAATTAGATGATTTCTACTCTTGACAACCTTGACTTTAATCCCTAAGCTCTCAATGAACAACTGCGAAGTTCTTCTTCTTTCCTCATCAGTAATGTAAAGAATGACATGTGAAGGCTCAGGCCTCTGAGAGGGGCTAAGATGGAGTTTTGGACTCAAAGAACAAATGCTTGAACCAGAACTAGCAGTGCGAATTGTTAATTTTTTCTCCAGAGTTTGGTTTTTGTCACCTGAGGTTGATCCATACTCATAATTCACTGTCTCATTCTCACATAAGGTGAGAAGCACATTGAACTTGAAGCATGTTCCTCTTTTGCCAACTTCCTTGTCCACAATTCCAATGTCTCCATGCATCAAACGTACCTAGAAAAAATCATTTAACATTTTTATTATATGACTTTTTTACAACTAAAAGGGAGGACTAATAATGCATGCATACTATTAAGATTCAAATCATGAAATGGAAGATATAGTTTTCTAATTTTGAATCAAATCTAATTTTTATTTTTAAATAAAAAAAAAGTGACATAACAAAATTATAAGCTACTCTATGTATATCATATATGAACTTCAAAATAATTCAAGATTCAAGTCATATATTAAAAGACAAAAGAGAAGTGATTGGGTATACAAAATTGACCAAAAAGTTGTTAACTACATTAAGTTTAGTAATGTTTCATTAGAATGAGTCAAGGATCATCATAATGAATTGAGATTCAATATTCAAATAGGTACATATTAGAGAATCATATTGATTGTGTTGGGTTTCTAGTAGGAGTGATTAAGTCTCACATCGCCTATGAATAAGTAAAATGTTGGATACGAAGAGAGGTGACTCATATATCTAATGCCTTAAGGTTTTGCGGGGAGATGTGGTGTCTTTTTCTCTTGAAGTTATGGAACATTGGTCCGTTGTTGCCCCTGACGTTTCCTCAGACTCCCCAACAAGTGGTATTAGTGCCTTGGTTCAGCTTGGTGGAAGAGTGGAAGTGGGATTCTAGTGTTTGGATTAAGTATAGGAGGTGGGAACTCACTTGAGGGGGAGAATCTTGGGTTTATGGGGTTCCAACGGATTTCCCAACAAGTGGTTGCAATGTCTTGGTTCGGCTCAGTGGAAGAGTGGAAGTGGGACTTTTCTAGTGTTTGTATCAAGTATAGGAGGTGGAAACTCGCTTGAGGGAGAGATTGTTGGGTTCTAAGTGTGAGTGGTTAAGTCTCACGTCACCTATAAATGGGTAAAATATGTGAGTGGTTAAGACTCTCATCGTCTATAAATAGGTAAAATGTTTGATATATAAGAGAGGTGACACATATATCGAGATGTGACGTCTCTCTCTTATGGTCCTAAAACATTCACCCAATAATGCTCCCGACTCTCCTCGGGCTCTCTAACAGATTATATTCAATTTAGTATGACCTCTTAATGAATTGACAACAAAGTGAATTATAAACTCGAAATTTTATCACAATTATTTGAGAATAATAGATAAAAAAAAACATGCTTACCAATGACTGTACAATCCCAAGTCCCAAGCCAGTTCCTACTTGGCCAACCGAATTCTCTTTGACTTGAACATAATTCTCAAACACTGACTTGTGATTCTCTTTAGGAATTCCTTTCCCTGTATCATCCACTTCAAACACAAAATCCATAAGACATGGATCTTGTTGGGCTAAATTCACAGCTTCTATGTCTTCACATTCTTTGTCTTTCTTATTAAACAACCAAGACAAAGGTTTCATAACACTCTTGTGGTTAGTCTTGGAGTTTTGCAATTTGGCCTTCTGAGTCCATGCTCTAACTGTTATGTGCCCTTCATCAGTAAATTTAACAGCATTGCTTAGCAAGTTACACAAAACTTGCTTCAATTTTCTCCTATCACCTTTCACACGTGAATGTTTGATCACTGAGCCATTACAAGGGTCCAATACAACTTCTACACCTTTCTTCATTGCCATTGGATGGTACAAATCAACTACATCCTCAAGAAGATTGGATAAATCAAATTCTTCTTCCTCTAGTTGCATTTTTCCTGCCTCAATCTTGCTTGTGTCAAGTATAGAATTTAACAGTCCTAAGATTGTAACAAAATAAAAATGAGTTAATGATGTCATAAATTATAGACAAAAATCATAATTATGATCACATATATAATTACAAATAAACTATTATAAAAAATTGAATTAGCAACTATAAAACATTGAACCTATTATGATTTACCTAGCAAATCTTGGGCACAATTATCCATTTGTTTTAAGTTGGTCTCCAATTCTGAACTTGGTTTCAAATTGGTGTCCAATTTTGAATTAGTGACAACTAATTTAGAGGACATTTCAATCAAACCAATAAGGCCTGCAAGATAAGCACGAAGATCATGGCTAGCAGTAGCAAAAGCAAGACTCTTATTGGTATTCTTTCTCTCAGCTTGTTCTGTGGCTTCCTTTTGTTCTATGAGTGATGCACACAAATGCATTTCTCTCTTTGTCACACCAACATTCAGGTATAGAAAACTCAAGATAGCAATAAATATCATCACCATCATTACAATCAAGAGTGTCAATCCCTTTTCTTTATGACTTGGATTAAAGATGAGAGATCCATTTTGTGGGACAGCTAACACATGCACCTGACATTTAATAAAAAATATTCAGTTACATGTTAATTGAAGTCATTATTACTGATTTTTTTTTCCTTCTTCCTTGAATTGAAACTATTTAAGGTTATGTTTGACAAAAAAAACACAATGTTCACTTATTGAGTGAAATTCATGTCACTTCATGTGTGTTAAATTTTTAAATTATGGGACCACATCAATTTCATGTATGAGTTAGATATAATGTTGCTAACACTTATTTAAAATAAACGTTGTAAACAGTGTGTATTTGATTTATTTATTTTTATGGAATGTGTTTATAAACGGTGTGCATTTAATTAAATAATGAAATAGAGTGAGAAAAATGTAGCATAAAAAATAAAATTAGAAAACAATTATAAGATACAAGACCAAGAGAGATGTTTTGTGAAAATAGTATAAAAATATTAAAGTGAGTCATATGCTACTAATAATGAAAGTGGTAATATTATTTTTTGGGTATAAAATACTACTTGGTATTTTCGGGTACAAAAGTACAGTCTTTTCTTCTCAGTTAGTTAATATACTACTATTGGAATCAATTGAAAAAAATAGCATTGTAATCAAACAAACTAATATGCAAAAAATATAAAAACGTACCGATTCTATTCCCATAATATCAATGGGGTAGCAATGAATCAAATATTGAGTATCATGAATATTCAAACTTGAACCAACAGCTTGATCCTTGCAAGATACAGCTCCCTCATTCCTTATTAGATCTCCATTACCATTAACAGCTTGTATTGAAACACTATCATTAAAAATCATCAAACGAATATTTTGAATTCCTTTTACAATAACTTTTCCATCTTTGGTAGCCAAATATGATTTTGTCCCTTGACGATCGACAATGCGAGTGATATAATCGGTTATTGCTTTCGTCAAAAATCCAAGAGAGATCCCTCCTATTCTGTTGATTCTAGCTGAATTCATGAACAAAAGATCACTAACATTGTTCAACTTTGTTCCCAATGATGCAAATTCATGTGAAATATTATTTGTTCCATTTATCCAACTTGCATCAATATTGATAGTGTTGTTAGATATTATGGCTTCCCCAAAAACCATTCCAGTGTCATGGTTCACAGGTTGGATATAGTATATGGTTTTATTTGAAGCACCCCCACTAGATGAGTTAGAGTACATTGCTAGAACTTGATCACCGTCATTGTAGTGTGTGAAAAAAAGACCTTCCATTCCTATGTATGAGATTTGTGTCAAGTGAGGAATTGTCTTCAATGCTTGAAATAATAACGGAGCCACCTGCAAAATGCAAATAAATTAAACCATTAAAGCTACAAAGATTTTTCTTTTCTTTTCACGCGGGCGCGAAAATTTAATTCCTTCGCAAATCTGGAGTACATTTAAGAGTTTTTGCTCCAAAAAAGTGAATTTCCTTCGCGATCTCGAACTACTTACCACTTTGACCATGGCAGTTCGGTATTAATAATAATTTTGATATAAAAAATAATAAAAAATAAGCAAACAAAATATATATGGTTTTGAAGGGAAATTATACAAGAAATGGGTATACCTTTGTGTGAACATCAGAGAAAGTGATATTAGTAGAATTAAGGGTAGAACTCAATAATGTAGATAAATTTGTTGATGATGATTTCATTGGATGCAATAGTTCAGCTGAGTACTCAATTTCTGATTGCAATTGTGACACAATATTTGCTGAGTGCAAATTCACACTTTTCTCAATATGTGTGACCATGAGATACCAGCATGGTGTCAATGAAGCAAGGACTATTAGTGCACCATATGCCTACAATAACACAACAAATAATATCGTAAATTTATGTGTAGCTATGTATACTTCTAGTTGAAGACATCAATAACAAATCTCAATTATTTCGTAATCTCTGATACATTTCAAATCGAAGAAAATAGAGTGCTTGGGAATATAAAGAAAAATAGCATGAACTCATAAATATAAAGACGTACCAGCAAGATCATGAAAGATGAAGGTCGAAGTAATGCCATTGATAAACCAGTATTCATTGAGTATGATGGATGTGATAATCAACTTGCTCTCTGTAATATTTCTGCATTGGAAACTCCATAAAATCAAGTTCATATATTGAATTTTTTGAATAGTGAAAATACTAGGATTTAGGGTTTGTCTACTCTTGGACTGCAAAAGTTATAGTAATTTCAGGTCAAATTGTGATAATGGGTTTAGATTGAAGAGAGAATGATGAGAGAAAGAACAAATAGAGAGATATAGAGAATTTTTGTTCAAAATACTACGGGCTTTTTACAAATTGGAAATTCTTGACAACAAAAATTGTAGAGAATAGTTTTATTTTATATGCATATCTATATCATAATTATACAAGGCGAGGCATTAGGAGAAAATATCTCTAAGATAATATTTGATTTTCTTTTCACATATATTCTTCATAATCAGAACTCAATCTTTTTATTTTTTTGACAAAATCAGAACTCAATCTTGTTCATTACTCACATCTACCAAAAAATAATACAATTTAATTTGATATTTACTAATATTATCATAACATCAAAATTTTACCTGCTATAACAATATTTAAATACATAATAAAAAAAATTATGAATATATGAGCCAAGGAAGAAGATCAACAGATATTGTGTTTCTGGTCTCAAGATTAGTGGAAAAAAAACATATATTCTATATATCATCTAATCAAATAAAAATGAAAACAATTAAAATTATACATCAAACTAATAATTGTTGGCGCAAATGATTTATCAACCTGAAATTGCAATAGATGTCAATCTATGAAATAATGAACTATATAACAATGTAATCTCTTATATCATATGAAAAATGCACACAATGAGCATAGAAAAAATTCATCTGCTCGATTTTATTTTCGATAAGTAGTGTTTAACACCCATTCCTTTTTACTTTTCTTTTAAGCACATTTCATTATTCTTTTCTTTTTAAATAAAACAGTGTGCGGTTTTGAATTTCTGGTTTTTTTAAAGGAGAAAGGGAGGTTGTTTTCCCCAAATTAGCTAAACTCTTTTTTTCTAAAGTTTGAACTAGTTTATCTTTGAAACTACAGTGATACTATGATATTGTTAAAATTTTAAATATAATTTTTGTAAAATCACGATAGTTCGCAGTCATTTTATCAAACCCGCAAAAAATTCAAACATATTATAATTCTCGTATAAAACTATCGTAGATTATCATTACATATTGCGATGGAAATTGCTTGATATAGCGAAAGATACCATCAATAAACAAAACGAAAAAATTTCATTAGCCGTTGACCTGTATGTTGCGTCAAAACCATTGAAATTAACTCAAAACTTCCTCATTTGTTTTGAAAGTTTGACATGCGTGTTTCATTATAATTCTCGTATAAACCTATCGCAGATTATCATTACATATTGCGATGGAAATTGCTTGATATAGCGAAAGATACCATCAACAAAACGAAGAAAATTTCATTTGCCGTTGACATGTGTGTTGCGTCAAAGCCATTTAAATTAACTCATAATTTCCTCGTTTACTTTGAAAGTCTGACACGCGTGTTTCCGTGATTTTCGCGATTCCGAGATTTATCATTTTTTTCAGCACAAAAAAGAAAAATTATTAAAAGAAATAAATAACAAATTTGGAAGTCATATAAATACAGTGTTACTTTACATGTGTGAATTTAAAGGATTACCTTCTTCTAAAAAAAAAAGAATTGCCTTTTTTTATATTTACAATAGAAAAAAATACATGTTTCCTTTTTTTAAAAGTACTACTGGTTTTTTGATTTCTATTAATAGACTAAAAAACCAGCACCCTGTTTCAACTCAAATTTATAAAATCTTTGATTTGCTATGAGTAGGCTCTTCGAGGTGTCAATCCCTACATCGCTTAATTAGTAGCTCTCTGATTTTTTTTGACTTCTTTTTTCTTTTTTCCTTTAAGTTTTAGCCCTTTTGATAAATAAAAAAAAAACTAATAAATTTTCCAAAATTTTGATATTACACGTAGATGCATAACAATATATTATAGGCGAATAAAATGTCAATTGACGTATTACTTTACTAACTACTCATTTTATATGAGTCAAACTCAAGAACTTGGTAGGAAAACCACAATAAAGGGTACATATTAAAGACTAGTGTGTAGAAAGGCAAACAATTAACAGTTAAATATTAAAGCTAACTATTAATTTTGGAGTTTGGGAAAACTACATGCATATATACATCAAAATAGGCTTGTACTGGATTGCTTTTCCCATAGTTTTTAAAAATAAAAAAAATTGGAAAATGAAAAAATGTGTATTTTTTAAAGTGACAATAATGATTATTTTTACAACGGTCCTGAGAGAATTCACACTCATCACTTTGAGTTTACCAGGCTTAAGCTTAGCATGAGTAGCAATAAGGAGAAACAAAGTCACAATTAAGGAGTGTGCACCACCTTCACAAGACAAGAACAAGATTAGTACATAATTAGATGTGAACTAATTTTCCTGTATAAAACATGACACAAGGCCTTTTTTCATTTTGATACTAAAACAAGCCAAGAACTTTGGAGCATAACTCACAATTCATAGAATAATATAAAGGCTTTCCATTTCCCAAATAGTTCACATAATATAAGATTTAAGGTCTATGCATTTTCCTCTAATATGACATGCAATGTGAAAAAGAAAAGACCAATAGATAAATAAAAAAGAACAACAATAGTTTTCGTTACACATAAAAAAAAATATAAATTTTCAAGTACGGGGGGCATTTTGTACACAAGTGCAAAACTTCAGGGGGTATTTGCAAAACGTCATGTTCACTAACAAAAAAATTTAACGGAGGGGTAAATTGATTAACGTTGTGCAATTTCAGGGGTAATTGATATTTTGTTAATTTCAGGATGTAATTGATGAAACTTACAATTTCAGGAGGGTAATTGTCTATTTACTCAATTCCGTCCTGATTAGAATTGAAAGAAATAGGTTCAAGGTTCAACTCGAAACTTAAACATATAACAACGTTATTTTAGATTTGTTGTTCATTTTGGTTTGACAAGACTCAAGAGTCGAAGTTAGTCCTCATAATTGTGTACACCGGTTTTAAAAAAAAAAGTTGATTTTTTTTTTGAGGAAAAAAAAAGTTGATAAATATAAGTAAAAAAAATTAAATTTTATTTAATACAAGAACGGAATGAATATAGCGTCGTCATGTGATACTGGTCTTGAAGGGAGAATTTATTTTATGGTAATAAATTATAAATAATGATTAAATATAATAGACAATCTTACATCATAAAAAGTAGCAGTTTTTTTTTTTTGTAAAAAGGAGTAGTAATTTGATTTGTTTTATAGTTCATATATATTTATTTTATTATTTCTTTATGTACTTTTTTTTAAAGATATAAGATTACTATCATATCTTATTTAAAACGATAATATTTTTACAAAAAAAAAATCTTATCAAATAAACATTTTTTTTTTATGAATAAGGATTGCATTAACTAAAACGAAAGCTAGCTGAGAATTGAAACTTACTGCATCAAACATTAGAGGATTATTTAGCAAAAAAGAAAGAATAGAATTTGTCAATAAGGGACATGATTTCCCTGAGAAGCAATTAGAGAGAAGTGAACTCAGTATGATCTTTCTTAATCATATTAAATAACATAAGGAAGTCAGTTTCTGATATGTCCAATGAAGATCGAGAAAGAATACAGTTGTGTTTGACGTTCTGTTGCAGTGGACGTTGATCTTCCGCGGTGGTCTTCACGGCGGAGGAGAATTGTGTCTGCAAGCACATTATCACTCCGGCGCCCAAGTCAATGAGAGAAATGAGGTGGATATGTGCGAAATGGGGTAAAAGTAAATCACCTTGGAGGTGACGATATGTCGCCCTTATATAAGCGCGTAGGAGAACAACTATCTCCATAAAATGTGGCGCTTCTGTAGGAGACGGTTAGAGATGAGCTTAACGGCTCAGATGGGCTGAGGCGTGCTCCAGTGCGGTGTTCCACACGGAGCTTAACCTGCTCCATCACCGTCGTGAGCTAGTCTTATTTGGGCTTTGTAGTCGGTCCGAAACAGTTTTGAACACTACTTTCATGAGACGAAGGTCGCGAGCAAGAACGATACCACTTCTAACGGACTAGAGTGTTGAAAAGTGGGTGTTGCTAACATTCCTCTAATACCAAATGTGTGGTTTGAGAAAAGACAATGAATTACGACCTCTCTCGAAAGGGGATTTTAAGCCACATCAAAGAATGTCTTCCACGACTAAGGAGTTTATCGATCTCAGTAATCAAATATTACATTCAATCCCTGCATACATGCCAAGGCTTAAAAATTTACTTCATTGGTCGGGAGAAACTTTATTAATGATAAAGAATTTCTTAATTGATTTGTTAAATATGTAGAGATGAAGAGTTGAAACGCGAACATGATGTAGAGAAATTGTGGGAGGGGGAGATGGGGTGGAATGAGAAAAAAATAAATCCAATGTTGGTTTTGATTTTTTATACTTTTGTTAGGTTAAAGATGGAGACCGAAATGAAGATGATGAATTTAATATGATTTTATATCTCCAAACATTTCATGTATGAGTTTGAGTTTTAAATTTTCGTTTTAGGGTTGAAAGTACAGAAGGTGAAGATATGAAAAAAATATGGGATTGAGTTTTTTTTTAAAATAAAAATTAATATTTTTTTGCCTGGTGTGGACTTACCACATCAACGTTTAAATGTCATGTAAGCATCGTTTAATGTAATTGGATGGAAAAGGGTAAAGATGCAAAGGTCGTATGACTTCAAAGACCAATCTAGTATTAAAAAAACGTAAAGGAATAATTTGACACAAACGTAAAATTTAAAGGATCGCAAGATGCATTTGGTCTTCAATTAATCATTGCTTATCTTTTATCTCAATTTAATATTGCATACATGCCTAAATTGAGGGGGATTTTTCGAAAATTTTAAAATATGATATGATTATGGAATTCATTGAGAGATAAGATCAGAATCAAAAATATGATCCTCAATTTAATAATTTTGTCATCATCGAAAAAGCAGAGATTGTTGAGGAAAATCACAAAATTCTGTTTTAGATGTTTTAATGACAATTGTGATTCTCATGTGTTTTATTTTCTAACAAAGTTTCTTTGAGTGTTATTAAGAGATATTATAAATGTACGCATCACAATATATCCAAAGAAAAGGAATCTGAATTTCATAATTACTCAAAAAGGACTTCAAATTGATTAAGAATGACTTCAAAGTACTTTAGAATGACTGAAAGATACTTAAGATTGAGATCATAAGCACTTGATGTTTATATCAAAAATGAATTTAGAACAAGAGTTTAGAAGCAATCTCATGTCACATCAAAATATTACAAGGTCAAAGATTTATATCAAAATGAGGATCGTATTAAAGTTATGACAATCAGATTGAAGGTTTGAAGATCAGGAACCAACTTCAAAAAGTGTGTTAGAAGATCAAATTAAACTTCATAAGATGAAATTAAGATCAAAGCAAAATTCTTGTGTGTAGTGTCAACAAAGGATTGCTTTGCTTCTTGGGGTTGCCAGTAGGATAAAATCCTATAAGATAACTTGGAAGTCGTTTATCAATTCATTAGAGAAGACAATTTTATGGTGAAAATGAAGGCATTTATCAATTGGAGGAAGGGTGGTTCTTATAAATCCAGTAGTTTATGGTTGTTCCTCTTCAATTTTTACAAGGCTTCTAGGAAGGTTTTGAAAGAAGTGACACAAATTCAACGCTAATTTCTTTGGGGAGGAGGCTTCGATAAGAATAAGGTAAGTTGGGTAAATTGAGAAAATGCACTACTAGAAAAAGAAAAATTAGCGACATAAAAAATGAATTTTCTCGTCATAAGATTTAACAATAGAATTAGAGAGGCTTCGATAAGAATAAGGTAAGTTGGGTAAATTGAGAAAATGCACAACTAGAAAAGAAAAATTAGTGACATAAAAAATGAATTTTCTCGTCATAAGATTTAACAGGGATTTCACGTTTTTCCTCTCTAAAATTCGCTAGCTATTTTGTTTTAGTACATACCATAAGAAAAAGGGCTTGGAGTGAAAATTATGAAAATATTCAAGTTGGATATGTTGAGCAAGTGGAGGTGTTCTACGAAAATATACATGATATGGCTTGATTTACTTAAATTCTGATAGTGCTGAAAATGAAAAACAAAATGATAAAATAATTTTAAAATATAAATACATGGAGATAATTATAATTCATAGATATTTAGATGTCTTTAATTTTTTAGATATAAAATAGCATAAATTTCTTAGTCTAAATTTTGCTTTGTAATAATTATGTTATTATTTTTAACACTTACACACTAATGTGTTTTTTATAAAAAAAAAATTACGGTATAAAATCTTGCCCCCACTGATTGAAATTTCTGAATCCAGTCACTGACTTAAAGGACATGCATTTAGCTTCAATTAGTTACTATCATGTTTTTTCTATATTAGAAAATACTAGTTTTTTTTAACATGACTGCCATTAGTTATATATCATGATAAAATTCCACCAATCCATTCTTTTAAAAATGCTTTAAAGCCGTGGATGTTATAATGTATGTATGTATGTTTACTTCTAGTACTAAAAAATTTAAGGTTGTCACATTGTACATGTTTTGGATTGACATGATAATGTACAAGTAAATACATATAGATGAAGTTAGTTGTTCCATCTATTTAGGTTATTGTGTGGTAGATAGGGGACACACTATCATTAATACGGCAAGGGAATATATGCATTTCAATGTAAATTCCATTCATTTTTTAATAATAATAAATAAATTTATGCTCAAAATGTTGGAATTTGATAGAGCATCAGCATAATGCTCTTATACACAAATAAAAGTAAATAACATGACTAATAATGTGAATGTCTTAAAATTGCAATATGTGGTGTCCCATTTTCTTCATCATCTCCATCAGACAATAATGAGTCATCTTCAGAATCCTGATATGTAGAGCAACAAATAAATTAAATCATTCATTAGTTTTATGGTTGCAATTGCACATCAAAATCAAAATCCAAGTATTAATCTGTCCAAACAAAACTATGTTGAATTAACCTGATGATAATGACGTTGGATACTCTTATGAATGGCTCCCATAGTCCTAATAATTATGCACATAGGTATAATAATTCCACTGGCCCTTAGTATAAAGATCTACAAACAAAATACATCATAAAGTTAGAAAATCAATCAATGATTTACAAAGCATATAGTTTTCTATTACTTTTAAGTTTAAAACTAGAAACCAACTAAGTACTACTTACTGTAAGAATTGTAAATGGATAATCTTCCATTCCATTTGTAAGCAAAGCAAAAAGATGTCTTAGAAGCAATATGAGAGTAAACTGCATAGCCAAAAAAAGCTAGTTAAACCATTTAGCTTAAATTAATTTCAATATCGCTACTAGAATAAAATTGGAAAAGTAAAATTGAAAAGCAAATTGAAAATCTACACAAAATAAGCTATTTGATTACATGACTTCCAATTTCTAAACAATGAGTAAAGTCATGACCTAATAAAGAGAATGGAGTTGCACGAAAATACCCCCAAAGGTCAACAAATCCATTGTTCCCTTAAAAGAGAAAATATGATGAACCCAAATCCATTGACCATAACTAGCCAGTGGAATTGGCAAGGCAATAATTGCAATCAACATTGGATTCTTTGACCGATTAATTCTTTTCCAACTCCAAACTATACATAATTACTCCTAGGTTTTCATTTTAATATCACAAAACGGCATGCACCAGTGCCATAATGCTAATGAATTCTCTTAAATTTGTTCGGCAACAAGCCTAATAGTGGTGAGCGTGAGTAACCGTATAAAAATTATTAAAGTTTATACATGCATCTAATAAAATTATATCTCAATTAGTATTAACATGTAATGCTTCGATTGAATGTATGTGTAAAAATATTTATTGGTGTATGCGGATTAAATTCTTACGATATATAGACAAATATATAAAATCAAAAAAATTAAAAAGAAAATGCTTACTGCTAAAGCCAGTGATCTGCAGCAAGAGGCACTTCTATCTGCAGCATAGGTGCATTGAGAGTAATTGTTTTGTCTTGTTACACCTTCAACTATACCAACTATTCTTCTGTTTAACTCTTCTTCCTCCCTCCTTGATATTTCAAGGCTATCTCTGTAATGTATATTCACACTCAAATTTAGTATTTCTTAACCATTCAAAAATTAATTATAATTTGACCAAAAAAAATGTGCTCGTTAGCTTAGTAAAGGTGTTACAGTTTAGAATTAAGGAATGGTCAAGGCTAAATAAATAATTAATTGCAAGGCACATGAGTTCACTTTGATTGAATTCCACGTTGGATTGTTGAGTAACATTGAGAAATTTGCAGCCAAGAAAATTAAAATTGCGTTACATTACATTCAACTTAAGCATGTGAGGAAAAAAAAAAAAAATACTATAATGGGGGAATCACCTAATGCCAATGGTCATTGCTTCTTCAGGTTTTAGACATTTCTTTGGTGGTGGTGCTGTGTATCCAGGTTCATATTGCTGCAAAAACAATAATATATTATACTACTCATCTCTTAGGATAATGAAAAGGGTACAACATGTTTAATAATAATATTATTATTATTCCATAGACCCCATGTTCCTAAAATATAAAATGGAAATAAAGATTGAAACGAATTAAAATGAAAACTAGTTGTCTTTTGGAGAAAAAATAAACAAGAATTTAACAAGTTTTAATGTATAATTAACATTCCATACCTGTAGACAAATTTCACAAGTTGTGTTTCCTTTTTCATTGCACCATGTTTGAATGCAATCTCTATGAGCAAACTACACACAAAAAAAAAAAGTATATGATCATAAGAAAATTTCCAAAATCATAATGAAAAAGTGAAGCCAAGAAAAGCTTAAAGAATTTATGGTTTTACCTTAACTGTACCAGAACATGCACAAGGAGCTTCTAAGCTTTTGAAGCTTTCAAATTCTTCTTCATGACATATTCTACAACGAGAAAATCCAGAAAATGATTTCAAATCATCAACCAGCAAAACAACTTCTCCCATGTTTCTTAGAACTTTGAGCTTTTGTTTTCAAATTTTGTTTCTTGTACTCTGTTTTTCTCTGTTCTCCTCTCTCTAGAATCTAGGCTTTATATATTAAATAAAGTAATTTGGATTTACAATATTGTCCTTGTATTGTTTTTCAAGAAAAATACATGTCGATATTGATTAGACCTCCCCCTTTTTCACTAACTTTTTTATATTATTTATTATATTCTTTGTCAAAAAAAAAAAGAGAGAGAGAAGATTATTCTATTCTATTTAAGTATTTATATTGAAGCCTAGTTTGAGAGAAACAAATTGGTGAACATAGTAAAATGAAGGATACCTTTGACTCATTCATTAACTTGGCAAATGGACATACGATAGAGAGTCAAAGAAAATCTCATTTTGGCCTACTTTGAAGGTATGAAGCATTTAAGTTGGTCAAAATAAACGATAAAAGATACTAGAAAACATACAAGGACATTAAGGTGTTGTATAATTCATTTATTTTATAACGATAAAGTCTTGGGCTATGGCAATATGGGAAGCAAGGGAAAGAAAGAAATAAAGAAAATAATCTTTACTAAGCCTTTTTCTTTTTGTTGACAAAAATCTTAAAGCCTTTGGTAACGGGTAAAAACCATATACTAGGGGATAAAACTTCTTCATATCAATATATTGTTAGAAGAGTTATGTCTCTCTCTCTCTTCTTTTTGGTGGCTATAGATTACACATTTTTAATGTTATGAAGTGAGGTATTTGATGTTCAAACCTCCTGCATATAATATGCAATATCTCTACCAACTGAGCTAAGTTCACGAATATATTATGACTTTTTTTTATAAAAAAATTTAAATAACAAATATTAGTATATTAATTGTTATGTTAATCGTTCTTTTATCGTGAATTAAATCTAGACCTCAATTTTTTTTAATCTTTAACTTAAACGAGTTAAGCAACCCAAACTCTCTTTTATAAAAAAATATGTGTGTCGTCTATTTATGAAGGAGCTCAACTCCAAATAAAAAAAGATAATATTTCGCTATCAACTATTTAAGAATCTTAGATTTTAAATTGTAGGGTACCTAAGGCCCATTACTGAGAATAAAATCTTGATTAGTGTGGGTTAAAAAGGACTTCTCCGTGTACAGTTCATAATTGCCCTTTGCATTCATATATTTGAATACCCTCCACTCCTGCAGCAACGGTAACAAAACATTCAAGAAGACAAACTAAAATTTGAAACCGTGGGACCCCTTCTGGTTTTTACATTATGTTACAGAAATATTCAGAAACGCGTCCACCGAAATTTTATGACAAACCTGTGATTCGGCGGTTCTTTCTTTCCATGCCACACGGTGTTTCCCGGATTATGATTCTTTTATTTTTATGTTTATTCTCTTCATTTGCTCTATTATACTTTTAAAAATATAAATGCAGAAATGTGATATTAAATATGTTTAAATTTTTATTGTACACTCTAAAACGTTAAAAACTATATTAATAGAGAGAATAAATAGAGATGATAAACGAAGAAGATTTTTACTCATATTTCATATTGTTTTTCATATAATAGAAAGTTTAAGTGAGTTGATTTCCGACGTTGGAAGCTGAACTCACAATATTGCATGTGAGTTAATTTTTTATAAATTGTGTTAGCTCTTTATTCACATTGTTTCATTTTTTAACAATACTAATCACGCATACACACTTTTTAACGTTCTTTTATTAGTTTAATTTTTAATTGGAACATTCTTTTACTGGTTAAAGTTTCTATGGAATATATTCAATCATATATAGGACATGTGATCAAAAGAGACTCATATTAGTTTCAACAAATAACAGAGAGTGCTGAAAAATGTGTGATCAAAAGTGAATTGCAAGCACCATCTTTTATGATTTAATGACAATGTTGTAATTTTTTGTTTTTCAAACAAAAAATAGTGCAAATGCATCACGTGACAAATCAAAGACATCTCAATCATGTTGATACTCTTTAGCCGCCATCTATCATTTGAATCCACTTTAAAAATATTATTTAAATAAAACTAAAGATACAAACTAACTAGACCAAAACCAAAGACAAAATAACAAGGGAAAATCAACATATGTATCATTAAAAACATTCTCAAGAAAATACAAAGAGATGAAATTAACAAGGAAAAAAGAGTACATAGCAAACAATATAAATAACAATGAAGAACTGTCGACAAAGATCAAAGTCAACAAAATATTTGAATTCAGTAAACCTTAATCTATTACCATTTATAGAATAAAAAATGAACTTTGCAGTAGAATCCATTCAAAACAGTCTGTCATGTTAAAGGCCAATAGAAGTAATTTTGTCTGCACACCTGTTGTCCTATCTAAAATTGTGAGAAAAGTAAAACTACATTTTTTTCATATTAGCTACATACAATTCAACTAGATATTTCTTAGGTGTTATTGATGGAAACTGAAATTAATTAAGGTCGACTGAATTTTATCAACGGTGATTCTCTTTGCTCCAAAGCGATTAATGTTGAGTGATGAACTTTGTTCCTCGGTTGTGAGTTCTCTAACCACTCCAGTGGAGTTTTATGTACAATTGTTTTTGGGTTTAAGTTACACTAAGAAATGCATAAATAAAAGCACAAATATAAAAGGATAAATTTGTGAAAATAATCTTGTTTGATTGGATGTGTCTATTGCCTACTAGCCAAACAGTGTTGCCTACAATCCGTAGCCCATATTCAGCTGATTTTTGCGAATATTGCGTGATAACTCCTTGGTGGTGGGATTGTGACGCTCCACATTTGGCTTCAGTCTCGTCTCCTTGACTTGATTTGTCGACAATGTCCTTTTATGCACAACTCCCTAATTCCTGGGAGTGGTTACTGGCATTGAGAGCAGAGATCATGGGTGATACGTCATTGTCCAATCTCGCCGTGCTTTTGACTCAGTTTTGAGTCTTTGACGACCCACATTCTAGGTTAGTGGCCTCGATAAAGAATCAGCTCTCTCGTTTTGCTACTCTAGCATCACTTATTCTTCACTTGGTTGAGAGGCCTCCTCGACTAGTTGCTCAATCTCCTATTTGCCAAGTCCAACTAACATGATAAATATTTTTAAGCATAAACATGTGTCAAAGAACAATACTAAAATTTCAGAAAGTCATCATCATAACTAGCTGGGAGTCGGTCTCTAACCAAAGTCTATTCCACTTCTTGAAATCTTCTTATATGTTATCTCAATAGTATTCATAAGTCCATGAAGCTCAGCTTGAAAAGTAGTATTTGTATTTATAGATCGACCACATATCCACCTAAACAATTAGCATTTTATCTCTAAAAATGGATCTATAAATTGCAGTACTTGTACAATCCTTTGCAGTACCATATATACTACACATGACCTAATTAAAGATGGGAATGCCAACCATCTCCTTAATGAAAGGATCATTAGGCACATGAGCTGATGAGCCTAGACAAACAACTATTGAAATCACAACAGACCACCAATTAATATTGACATAATCAAATATATGCATGTTTCTGCAATAGCATATCGTATTTATCACATTGATAATGGTTGCAATGACAACCACTTTATATTATGGTGATCAAGATTTATTACAAGTTTTAATCACAATATGCACCTTACTAGTGTCCTTCTGCATATGAAAAATGAAAGTAATCTAGCCCAAAGTTGACCTGCAAAGTCACATTCAAAAAATAAATGTTTGTTAGATTCTTATCGTGTAAAATATCTTTACACGGTTATTCAATGATAATTCATCATCATGCTATATAGACATATTCCGTATCCGTTTTTTAAACCAAATACCATACTTTTTTTTTGAAGGAAAATACCATACTTTTGTTGAATGTTAATATAAGATTAGTTTACATTGAATTTTTTCTTCCAATAATTAACAATATGTGAACAAACAAATTCAATATTATTTGTTTATCTCCGCTAAAAAAAAGTTATTGTTTTATCTTGAAAATTTATCATTGTTTGAAAATGGAAGTAATTCAATATCAAAGTTGACTTGCAAAGTCACATTCAAAAAACAAATGTTTGCTATAATCTTATAGTGTAAAATATCTATACACGGTTATTCAATAACAATCCATCATCATGCTATATAGATATCCGTTTCTTTTTTTTGTGATGGGCGGGGTTCGAACCTTGAAACTTGCATATTTTATGCATTGTCCATACCAACTAAGTTAAGCTCACGATGACATATTGTATCCGTTTTTTAAACCAAATACCATACTTCTATTGAATATCAATATAAAATTAGTTTACATTGATAGTTGCATATTTTTTCTTCCAGTAATTAACAATATGCGAACAAACAAATTCAATATCATTTGTTAGGGTTAAATGTGTTTGTCCTCATAAAATTAGCGAATTTTGGTTTTCGTCCCTATAAAAAAAATCAAACCGTTTTCGTCCCTCCAGTTAAGTCAACTAACTGTTGACTGATAGAATGCCACTTGGTTGTGACACATGGACTTTTAAATGACGTGGATGCCACATAAGCATTCAATAAAAAATTCAGATTTTCCTTTTTTTTTTGTTTTCGTTTTTAATTAAAAAAACTTAAAAAAATTTTGATTAAAAAATGTTTGATATAAATTGCAGGTGAAAGTAGAAAACCGTAGATCTGATTTGGCAAGGATTTACGGTCTCAACAATTTCATTGTTTTCATCATTGTTGTTGTCTTGCTTCCTTTCACCAACCTATCAGAAAAAATCACATATATCTTGATTGATACTGTAAAAAAAACATTGCAGAAAAAATTAAACACATATTGCATATGCTGGAAATTTTCCAGAAACACATATGGGACATCTCCAAAAAAATATTCCTTTGTTTGGAACCTTGTTACACCGATATACAATAGTTTGAGATCCACAGTGACATTCCAGAACAAGGCATGACGACGAAGAAGATGAAGCACATGAACTTGTTCGACGCGTGCGCCGCAGTTTCTAGAGGTTGAACTGTTTGAACTCATCGAGTTCAAAGTGTAGCGGATCATAATATGTTGTTTCTAACACAGGATTTGCAAAATGAAGGAATCAGATTCAAGTTTGGCAGGATGAACTCGTCGAAGCTATGATAGGATATGGACGAATTAGGCATGCAGTTGAAAGGATGGAGGAATCAAATTGTTTTTGAAGAGTTTGAAGGAACAATGGAGGAATTAGGGATTTGATTGCAAAGAAGGAAGAAAATGGAAGGCTGTGAAATTGATTTGGGGTTTTTATTAACCCTAAAATCCAATTTTTCAGTTTATGTGTTTCTTTAATTATAAACGGAAAAAAAATCAGATTGTTATTTTATTTAATGCTGATGTGGCATGCTTAGGTGGCATTCCGTCAGTCAACAGTTAGTTGACTTAACTGGAGGGACGAAAACAGTAACGGAGAAATTAAGTAGGGATGAAAACGGTTGGATTTTTTTTATAGGGACGAAAACCAAAATTCGCTAATTTATGAGGACGAAAAACACATTTAACCCTATTTGTTATCTCCGTTAACTTTTTTTATTGGTTTATCTTACAAATTTATCATTGCTTAAGCATGCATTATTTCATAAAAAAAGTAGTATTGTATAATTTTTTTGTCAAGTTGTTTAGTGGCTAGAAATTCATTCTTTAAAATGAATAAATGGAAAATCTGTGATTCGAATTTGAACCCTTGCATATAACAATGCATTATCCTTATAAATTAAGTTATGCTCACAGGACATATAAATTCAAACAAGTCTTAAATAAGTAGCTGCATTAAAATGAAAAATAAATTCGTGTACAAAAAATGAATAAATAAATAACAAAATATTAATTCTGTAAAAAAAAAAAAAAGTAAAATTAATACATGTGCAATTATGGTGCAGTTTTTTTTTTCAAATACATCCAATCAAATCATGACAAATGAGTATTTGCCGAATTTTTCCTCAATCTTTTTTTGTATTAGTTTAGGAATGAACCAAAAAAGTGAATCCTTGAATTGAATTTGATTAGATTCATCATGCACGAGTATAAATATTTGTCACTATTGTTTTTTTTTTTTTAAGAAAAAAAGAAAGTGTATACTACTAATTCAATCCAAAAAACACACTCTCTAAAAATATAAGAAGAACAATCAAAGAAAGTTAGAGTATATAAAATCGTGATTTAATTAAATATTTGATCTTCCTATTTAATTACAGATTTGTCAAAAGAAAATACTTCATCGTCCTATTTTCACTCATTAGAAAATTGGTCATTCAAATTCCGTGAACTTAACTCAGTTGTAGCGATAACACATATATATGTAAGGTCTACGGTTCGAATTCCGAACACCACAAAAAAAATAAAAATTGATCACCCCATTTTAAAATCTATGTTTTGCTCTCTCTCTCAAATAATTTTATATTAAAAAAATAATGTTGTGACATGTTTTTGAATAACGTGACATATAATCTAACTACCTAGAATGATCAACGTCGATAAAATTACAAAACCTTTTAAAGACTTCATTCTAAGCTTTAGAAATTATTTTTATTTTAAATTTAATTAATAACATGTAAATAGATAATCAATTTGGATGATTTCATATCATCGAATTGTTTGCCACATCATCTAAAACATGTCAAAACACTATTTTAAAACGGATAGATTTTGAAATGAGAGACCAATTTTATAAGGAGATGAAAATAGAAGACCAAAACCATCATTAAGTTAAAATAATCAACGGTTAATCCTCTTATGTCTCCCCCCAAAAAAAAATACTTTCATGTCTCTTTTACTGAAATGCTTTGGTTTTATCTCTTCATCTTTCAATGATTTTCCCCCCTCTTCACGTGCATTTCTATAGTTAACAATCCTTTAGATTTGCCCAGTAAAGAATAGAATACTAGTTGAGCATGCAAGAAAGCTGACGCATGCACTTATGTTTTCTTGGTCTTATTGTCGTCTCCGATCGCTTAATTCAATGGATTTATCCAACAATACAAATAAGAACAAATGAACAATCCTTTCCTTCCATATGGAAGCTTCACGGTTCAAAGTTTTTTAACGTTTTCTTGGGATTTTCTGTAAACAAGTATATTTTTTGAAACGGTTAAGAAATTAGGTGCATGCATGGTCGGTATAATATGGCTTGCTAGTATCATTTTGTTAACTATAATATTGTATCTTTCAAAAAAAAAAAACTATAATATTGTAAAAAGTACACTTTATTGAATGTGAACTATAACTTTACAAAATCACGATAGCTAACCGTGATTTTAACAAATTCTATGTGATCCTACACATTTAATAGAAGGGTCGAACTAACAAGCTTTATTAATAGAAGAAATTGAATGACTGTAGTAATAAAAAAGAAATTTAAATGATCGTTTCTTGCATATTATTAAAAGAGAATTCACATCCAATAATTTAAATATTATGTTGGTCATATTCCTTTTTTTTTAATTATACTTTAATTTTTTTAAGGAAAAAAATATTTTTTGTCTGCGTTTACTATACTAATAAAAATCATTTTTTGTTAAAAATATTATTTTTCAAAATTAATTTTTAAAAGTAGCTACTCAAAACCTCTATTTTTCATATTTCTCTAATTCTAGTTGGAGATAAAATTGTACATAGTAATGATTTGGAGATAAATTAATTTTACTGACTGAATTTTTAAAAAAAAAAATGAAACACACAATCATATATAGTCAATTATTTTCCTAAAAAATCACAGTCAATATAATTAATTAATATGAGAAATTAGGTACATCCATGTTCAGTAAAAGGGGTTGCTAGCATCACTCAGTTAACTATAATATTGTAAAAAGTACAATCTATTGAATGTGAACTATAACTTTACAAAATAATGATAGTTCACCGTGATTCTGACAAATTCAATGTTATATCACACATTTAATAGAAGGATTGAACTAACAAAATGACTGTTTCTTGCATATTATTAAAAAAGAATTCACATCCAATAGTTTAAATATTATATTGGTCATATTCTTTTTTTAAAAAAAATTATAGTTTGAAACTTTTTAAGGAATTAACATAAACTTTTTGCGTTTACTATACTAATAAAAACCACTTTTTGTTAAAAATATTATTTTTCAAAATAGATTTTTTAAAGAAGCTATTCAAAACAACTACTATTTTTCATATTTTTCTAATTCTAATTGGAGAAAAAAATAGTACATAGTAATGATTTGGAGATAAATTAATTTTTTTGACTAAAAATTAAAAAAATTTGAAAACACAAAATCATAGCCAATTATTTTTCAAAAAAATCATAGTCAATTTAACTTTTGGTTTTTTCTTTAAAATATAATCATTTAGAAATGGAATGGTTAAATGTGTACCCAAAAAAAAAATGAAACAGTTAAGATTTTAATTTGGCACCAAACTATCTTGTTGCTAGTGGCTAAGCAGCAAATGAAATGTTGGCTACGTGCACGCACGTCCCTGTTGCAATAAAACTTAAGATTATAACGAAATAAAGATAGATTTGGTGTTCTTGATTTTTCAATTTCTTTTCCACAAGTGATATTTCGTTTTGCTACCTTAGACATATCTCGTGATTGATAACAAGTTGATCGATTAGATCAAGGACATGCTATAAAAGTTGAGTATGGTTTAAGCTAGCTATGACTTATGTATAGCCTAAAAATGTGCTCTACTCTAATGAAAAAAAGGAGCAATGCATTGATGCAATAATTGTAAGTTTAACTGTTTTTGATTATGAGTGAAAATGAGAAGGTCCTTATTGAACATTGATGCCCCACCTTCAAAAGTTCATGCAAATATCATTGAGGTTGATGTTATATAGAGATAGAGCCTTTCAGAGCCTTTCAGGTAAGGTGGATACATTTCTTAAGGTGGATACATTTCTTTTTTGAAAGGACCATAAGCATAGACATAACGCTCTTACAATAACGGTGAGATATAATTTCCCATTTCGAAAGAGTGTATCGGCTGGAATCTCATAGTTTGATTGCAAATAAATTGTCTTGGCTGATATTGAGTGCTTGAGATTTTATAATGTGCTCTTCTCAGGTTCTCATGTTCTCAGGTTCTTATGTTCAATTTTTTCGATGTTAATTAATTTCAATGGATTAGTTTAACTCTTTAAAAGAAAAAACAATTACTCACTGCCACCTAAACACACTCCACCGATAGTTAAGTACTGTTCGGTCATTTTGTAAATCGGTTAAACAAATTTAAAACTTGATTTAATTGATTTAAAAAGTATCGAACGATAGTTAACTACTGTTTTGCAGTAAACAATAGATAAGTGACATTTAGTAGGTGCTTGCAATGAATTGTTAGGTGCCTAAAGTGCAATTCCCTTATCCAATCACCCCAAATTTGAGTTGGGCTTTAGACTTATTCTGTTGGTTTAGAATCATGAAAAATGCTCTTCTCCCAACAAGTTTTGTTCACTCTCAACCAAATTTCCAAAAATGCCCCTAATGTGAGTTAAGTCACGCATGTGTTAAACCAGCGTGAGTTAACTCACCCATGTGTTAAACACTTGCGTGACTTAACTCACGCTAGAATTAACACATGCGTGACTTAACTCACGTTGTGTCTGTGCAAAATACCAGAACACAGAGACTCAATTTTCCCTAATTTTCTTCATTTCTTCGTTCATTCATAATTCCATCATTTTCATCATTCATTCAATCATTCACAATCATTCATTCATTAATAATTAACATACTCATAATATAACCAAAAATTACGCAAAATTAAAAACCGATAAACTAATCAAAATGTCATAAAAATGCACAAACGCGCGAGTGTAAATATATTACATCAAATCCCCCAAAAATGTCACAAAAACATTGAAAAATATACAAATGTCCTAAAAACGCTAGAACAAGACCCTAATCCTCATGTGGACTATGACACTCCTACTCCTCTTCCACGGAGCCGACACCTCCTCCAGCACGCTATACTTAGCCCAAATGCTCTCCATAATGCCGACAACTGTAGGATTCGAATACACATCACGAACCCCCATAGCGTTGTCTATTATGGCTCTGATGTTTCGGATGATCTGGAATGGGTCAAGAGGCTGTTTGGCCCACTGCTGCTCAACAATAGCCTCCTCGTAGAGAGGGACATGTGCTATGAAGTCAGGAACGGTCGCAACGGCGTCCATAATAGGATGAGACACATGGTAGAACCATTTCATGTACCCCCTTTGAATGCTTCCATCCCTCGTCCTTCGGGACTGGGTCACCCCTCTCCTGCCGACTAAGGACATCGACAACAAACTCCATGAAGGCCATAACCACATCCTCTGGCGCAAGCTCCGCAATCGTCGTACGAGGTCTGGACATAGTCGTACAACCTCAGAACTCGCTCCGGCAAGTGACGACACATCTTGTCTTTGTCAGCCATGATCCATCCGGAGTACCAGCATATGTCTCGAAAAGGCGTCAGGTCTCGTCGAGTCTCGTATGGCCTCCAGATGACATTAGCATGCTCCATCAAATCAGTTGCGCTTCTGTAGTGTCTAGGATCAGAAAAGCCCCTGAGAGGTTTCCATTCACCCACAAGCGGGTCAACACGCAGGTAATCTTCCTGACGCCTCCTCAGAACGAGTGTCTTGAAATGCGCCAAAACCTATCCCTACAAACACAAAGAGACAAATTTGTATCAATAGAAGTATCATACAAACAATTATACATTTATGATCCACTAAAAAAATAAAAAAAAATATTACCATAATTAAGGTCATGTAACCACCAACGACTTAAAAAAATAAAAAAAAAAATATTACCATAAGCAAGGTCATGTAACCACCAACGAATTTAACTTTTGAGTCGGAGGTAAGAGAAATTGCTCATACAGGAAAGCAATTTCCATCCCGCCCATGACTGATGTTGTCGTACACAGTCTTAAGGAGTGGGCAAGACCGGAATCATTCACCGGCCCCCAGGATCAGTCACTTGCTTCTCCTGACAACGACACTATCAAATTACTAAGCCTAAGCTTCTTCCTGTGTGAGACACCGATTATCTTATGTGTTAATTGAAACTGAAATACAAAAAAAGAAAACACTGTTAAAAAAACAATAAGTGAAATAAACTTAAAATATTCTAACATAAATTTTAATATTCTAACATAAACATGAAATAAGTAAAATAATAAGTAACATATCATTAAAATAAAATAAAGCAATTATACTTACATTTGGATCGACCCATAGTCTACATGCCACGTGATTATCGAAGTTCGGTATAACCGAAAACTCATAAGGCCCCTAGGAAAGCCCTGTGGTCCGGTCTCAAACTCCAACCTTGGCTCCTCCTAAGCCTCACCCTCATGTTGGTTAGTCCCACCCTCCTTCTGGTAAGGATGCTCATACTGAGGTTGATACGCCTCATACTGATGTTGATAATGCTGCGTTGGATCCACTATCTAGGACGCAACCTCCTGTGAAGATCAACCCTCCACACATGAGCCCTACCAAACCTCGTGCCCCCACATCTCCGTCGACCAGCCTGAGGAGGGCGTTGTGCTTCCCTTTCGACTCGTGTACTGCTAGTAGCAGACTCCCTCCCTAACCTAAGTCTGCCAGTTCTCTGATACATATCTACACAACTATTGAAAAAGCAAAAAATCAATGATTTATTTCATACAGACATTGTGTCATTTCTAACAATTCGACAACAACATTTAAATTTTGGCAGTGTCATTTCATTCCGTAAACTACGACATTGCAGTCAAACTAACTATAATCAACAATAACAAACCAATTTCTAACTAATTTCATCCTTAACAATCCAAAAAACAAACAAAATTTCATTGAGACATTTTATCAAACACCTAGAGTTCAACTTTCAATCAACTTAAAATCTAACAATTTCTAAACTCTAAACTACCACATTGCATTCTGAACAACATCTAAACTACAATTCCTAACTTAATTCATCACTAACAATCCTAAAAACTAACATGCAGACCAAATTTCTAAAAACCTAAATATGTAAAATTCCTACAAAAAAAAAAAAAAATTCAACAAAAAAAGAAAGAAGCAATGTAATAGGATAAGCAACACTTACTTGTTGATTTGCATGATTTGATGTTGATTTTGTTGAGTTTGGTGAAAATTGCACCTCAAGGTGAAAAATCGCACTTGGTGATGTTTTGGGAAGTTTTGGAAAGTGACTGTTATGTTTCTGACTTGTTGTGTTATAACAGCACGCAACGTGACTTAAGTTGCGTTGGGCTTATAACTGCGTGAGTTAACCCATGTTGCGTGAGTTAACTCACGCTGAAAGTACCTAGCGTGACTTAAGACACGCAGGGATACTTTCGTCCATTCAGTTATGAGGAAGTGTTTTTTTTATGGGAGAAGAGCATTTTTCTAGAATCATTAGTTGTGTATTAGGCCATTTCCTATTGTTTGTACTTATTGAGGAATAGTCTACCCACACCCCTACAATTGTATTTCTACACCAACATATAGTAAAAAATACTACCAATTTTAACCATATTTAAATCACACCCCATTCACCCTCTATAAAGTAACTTTTTCAGATTTAAAAGTATTTTTCCGAAAAACTTTCGGACAATATTTTTGGAATTGATTCCCAAACTTGCCACCTTTAAGTTGTGGGAAATTATATTTTTTAATTAAACATTTTAGTAAGAAGGTTGAATGTTCTAGGTTTGAATTAGAGTTTAGAAATAACTCAAAGAAAAAGCTTCATCAAATTTTAGTGATTTAGAACTCAAAAAACACTAAACTAAAGAGAATAAAAAATTGAATGGTGTTTGATTCAATATCATAATACTATTTAATCATCAAACTGTGGAAGATTTTGAAGTTTTTGTGCTATGTTGAGAAGGAAGGGTCTAAATAAGGATGATGAGAAAAAGAAAAAGACATGTTCATGTTCAAAAACTTATTTCCCTTTGGAAAGGTTTTTTGAATTTTGAATTTTCATCTTTTGAGGATATAACTAAATTGTGAGGAATTTGGAGTGTTGAGATTATCAAAATGGCATCATGATTTTAGCACACATACCATCACATGCACAAATTTAGATAAGTATTCCATGGGTTAAGCGGTGTCTCAGGGTTATCGGTTAACATTTCTCAAACTCTATTTGAGATAGTACCTAGTGTGTGTCAGAACACCTTTGTTATTTGATGATGTTACATAGAATTGTATTTATGGGCACTATACACACATCCTTTGTTGAACATGACATATGTAACCGTATATTTGATGAAATTGTGGTAGAAATAACTTGCTAACTTACTTGTTCATGTTTTTGGCTGGATGTAAATTAACAATCTCTCTATGTATTCCTTTCCTTTAAGTATTAGCTGCTCTCCATTGTTTTCTTTATTTCTTTCTGTATATTAATCTCTTCTCTAATTTGTTTTATATTTTTCTTATTAAAAAACGGTGAGTTCGAAAGTAAACCAATTTTGGAGGATAGTCTAATTTGAAGTGATTTAGCCTTTAGATTGTGCCCATTCAATAGAAAGATAAGTGGATAAGAAATGGGAAATCCCACTCATCTTGACAAAGGCTGCGCCACATTCATAACTCCAGACAACGACGGACAGCCGAGTTGTGTAAAAGTCGCGGTATACTGCGTAATATATCTTCAGTTCTTAAAAAAAAAAATTAAAATAATTGAACTCAAAAGAGACATAGAAAGATATTTACGCCAACGAGGTTGATGTATCCTCCTTTTAAAAAAAGTTGATGTATCTGATCTAAATTTTATTGATCGAAATACATCACATTTACATAATATTCTTTGTAGCTACCAACTGAACTATATTTATTGGACAAAAAATTACTTATTTTAATTCCTTAAACAATGTGTCGAGTGTACTTATTTATATGTTTCTTTTACATTATCAAGGAAGTAATTTGGAAACCTCTCATTCTTAATTGGATTAAGTGTAACTGTAATGGTGCTTCTGCAGGGAACACAACTTCTTGTGGGGGAATTTACAGAGTAAAGACGCCATTTTCCTTGGAGGTTTTGCTGAAGGCCTTGGTCTTGGTAACTCTTATTTTGCTGAACTTTGTGGCGCTATGAGATCCCTTGAATTGGCATTATCTAAAAACTGAAGCAATCTTTGGTTGGAAACGGATTCCACGTTGGTTGTTAGAGCTTTCAAGAATGCTAGTCTTGTTCTTTGGAAGATTAGAAACAGATGGTATAATTGTGTTTCTATTGTTTCCTCTTTGAATTTTGTTGTTTCTCATGTGTATAGAGAAGGAAATACATGTGCAGATGTTTTGGCTAACATAGGGTTAAGTTTAAACACTTTGGTTTATTTTAGTGTTATTCCATTGGAGGTTATGAGTGATTATGTTAAAAATAGGTTTGGTTGGCCTAATTTTAGATTTAATCACTCATGAGAAGGTTTTGGCCTCCTTTTTTGTAACAATCTTCTTTTGATATGGAATTTGTGTGTTGTAGTTTTCTGCTACACACACTTTGTTTAAAAAAAAAATGTTTCTTTTAATTCATAATAAATTTAAATTTTGAATAAATTTGACTTAGGTATATCAATAAAATTTTAAGATACAAAATAATTTCCATTTAAAATATAGTCACAAATATCTGCCATGGATATTTTTTTTTAGATATTTCATCTACATTTTCTTAGAAGATATTTCTTCTACTGCTCTCAAGTGTGACAGTTTTTTTTTTCTAGGGGAGGTGTGACAGTTTTTTATTATTTTAAATTTTAAAATAAAAAATATCTTTTTTAAGGGAGTGACCGTTTTTTTCTTCTAGAGGAAGTGTGACAGTTTTTTTTATCATTTTAAATTTTAAAATAAAAAATATCTTTTTTAAGAGAAAATAACAAAATATCCATACATGACACATAATAATATTTTAAAAATGATATATGTACAATTATTTTGTATCAACTTTTATACCACTTTTCTTCTCATATATTTATTATATTCTTACTAACTCTCTTTATTTTTTCACTCTATTGTTTTTGATCAATAAAAAGAAGAAAAAAAAATTGTTTTAAAAATTGTCGTAAAATGATTATATAATTAACATCTGGCAAATGTTAACTTGTGCCTTTAAGGCACAAGATAAAGAACCTAACATAATAACTTTTGTTGAAATGTGTGCATTCAATTTACTTTTTGAATTTATAATAATTAGAATGCACAAAATTTAAGGGAACATTTTTACTTTTTGGTTCCTTATCTTGTGTCCTAAGGGCACAAGTTAACATGACCCATAACATTTTAACGGTCCATTCCAAAAAATAAAATAACATTTTAATGGAAGGAAACTATTGAAAAATATTTTGGCTTGACTCAGCACCCGCTGTAATCTTAAAACAACGACAAAGAACCCACGGGATTAAACCACAATATGTTCTAGTTCTATCCTTGTGTCCCAGCTTCTATATAATCCATTCCACACTGGCTTCATTCTTCATTATCTACAATTCAAAATACACAATTTTCTCAAGTTTTCAAGAAATAATTAATTAGTAATTAATACATACAAAATGGAAAAGAGAGAACGGAAGATTATGGTAGCTGTTGATGAGAGTGAGGAGAGCATGTATGCACTTTCCTGGTCTATCAGCAACCTTATTGCTGACACTAACAACAATAACAAGCTTGTACTTCTCTATGTCAAGCCACCTTCTGCTGTTTACTCATTGGATTCTGCAGGTTAATTTCTTCACACTCACTCCTTATTAACATTAAAAACAAAATCGGTCTTATTCTGGATCGGCTCAATAATCTTTAAAAATAAGTGAGACATGAAGTAGGTTTTGATATATAAGGCCTTTTTGTCTGCATACGAGACCTTTTTGCTAATAAAACTTAATAAACTATTTTTTTTGTTGACAGGCCTAAAGGAAGAGGGCTTTAGTGGCCTTATTTTTAGGCCGCGACTTGCTTGGAAGAACAACTTAATTAAGCTTATTGAATAAACTTTTAATATATAAGTGCTCTATAAATAATTTTCGTAACAAAAAAATAAAATAAAGATTAATTGTTTTCATATATATTATAAGTTGCTTTTATAAGCTACCCTGAAGAGCTTATAAAAATAAGCTAAAAACATATTATAGACATGTTATAAACAGTTTCATGAGTTCTCCCAAACAACCTAACATCTACTTATTACACTAGATAAACTCAAATAAGTCAATATATGTTGACTTGGTATTATTATTTAGGATATTATTATGTACTTACTCTTACTCTTGGCTTTTGAGTAACTTATTTATTGAATACTAATTTGGTAATATAATTTACAGGGTATATTTTTTCCAATGATACAATTGATACTTTGGAAAACTATAGTTCACAATTAGCTAAATCAGTAATGAAAAGAGCTGAAGCTATTTACAGAAACTTTGACGATACAGATGTAAGTCAACTCATCCAGCTCAATTTTTTTCCATTTTTTATTTTAAATTCTTCAATTTTAATTGGTTGACTCTGAATTTGGGATTTTATTTACAGATAAATATTGAGAAAGTAGTTGGTACTGGAGATGCCAAGAATGTTATATGCAACGCAGCAAAGAAACTAGGGGCTGATACCTTAGTCATGGGAAGTCATGGCTATGGATTCATCAAGAGGTAATTAATTAACATTAACATAGTCTTTAGTTATTTTTTAGAATATATAAAATGATGGCATAACTAACTTTTATGGTACCAATTTGTAGGGCACTACTTGGAAGTGTAAGTGATTACTGTGTCAAGAATGCCAAATGCCCTGTTGTAATTGTGAAGCAACCATAGTTCATAAGAGAATTTGGTTTCCTATTTAAGGCACCTGAAAATAGTACTGGTACAAAAGTCTTGCTATGTAATGTTACCATTTGTTTAGTATGTATTTTGCACTTTATTGTTTGTATAATATAAAAGTTCCACCGTTATTTTTCCCAAGGTGCCTTGTTGAAATTTCATAAATGGTAAGGAACTATTTTCTACGAACAATAAAAAAAACTTAACAAAAGTTGAATAGGCATCAAGTAGCACAGTGTTTCTTGGATTGCTCTTCTGAGTTCAGGGGTACAATGAATTGTCGGGTTATATTCTAGCGGTAAAACTCATACATAATATAAAATTGTCTCTACCAAAAACGTTGAGGAGAAGCACATTAACAGGTTCTAAATCAATAACCAACCCAAGTGAGTTAATAATAATAAGGGAAATGACACAAGTTTAGAAGCCAAATGTAAAAATAATGTATTGGAATGCGTGCATTAAATTTAATCTTTAATATTTTAATGAATTGAATGCACAAAATTTAAAAGAATATTTCTTTTTTTAAATTTCTTAACATGTACCCTAAGGACACAAGTTAACACTACCTAATAGTAATAATAATAATGTAAAATCTAAAAAAAACCGATGCAAGATATTTCTGATGTACACCCTCTTCAGTCATCACTTATAACAGTTGCTTTCAAATGTCGAGTCTCCAAATAGGGGTAAAGACCAAGTGCAATGTATGAAGTCACTAAATGGTACCAGAAAACCAATGCATCCAAAATGTCCTCACAATCATATAATTTCTTATCCAAAAAAACAAAATAGTGATAATGCGTAAATAATTAGGTTCATCCAAAATCAGCCAGCTATCTCAAGTACTCAAAGAACCTCCAGCACGTAATCTAGTTTTTTTTAGTGACGCATTAAATGAGATAGGTAGGCAAATCTATATATGATTGACTTAGACATAATCCAGATTATGAGTCGGTAATAAATTCAAGATCTATGGGAATGAAAACCCTCACTTTTCTCTCTTTCATTTTTAGTTTCATAACAAATTCAAAATTTATTTGACAATCAGTTATCTAGTGAATTCCGTTTGAGATATCTAAAATTGGACAGAGGAAGCGTGTTAAAAGTCTTACATGTATGATTTAAAAATGTATTTATACGTGAGAAATTAATCCACTTATCCCAAAATAAACTCCAACTACATTCAACATCAATTAAAATAAGAGATTTAGTCAAAGTAGAAGCAACAACAAAAATCATAAAAAGGGTCTAGAACAAACACCACCAAGAGAGAAAAAAGGGTCTAGAAAACACCAAGAGAGAAATAATATCATTCATAATTTACTTTTTTTGTTTGTAAAAGAAATTAAATTAGTTCATCCAAATTGACATCGGAAAGAATCGAACATGAGATCTTAAGGAGCAAACTCCAAAATTCCAAGCTAATACCACCAGACCAACCTAGATGGGTTAACCAAAATTTACTTGGTCTTCTCTGGCCTCAATTGATTGTTGTATCCACACTTCTTCTTGAAGGTGAGAAAAACCACAAGAAGGGGGGTTGAATTGTGTTTTTGGAAACTTCTTCTTTTACGTTCTAGATAACTGTCCTCAGGTTCAGAGTCTGAAGTAGTTCAGAGTCTGAGTGAGTTCAAAGTCTATGTGCAGCGGATAATGTAAAGAACAGAAGAAGAAAGAACACAATCAATTATACAGGTTCCTTCCACAAACCGGAAGTAGTCCTGTCCTCCTTGCACTTCCAAGGAGAGTTCCACTAAAAT
>Ga0315914_1000781_pt1 | contig 43359 bp, 16 predicted proteins | sample MpolenodulesMG_FD_203920 | JGI IMG/M metagenome (GOLD analysis project Ga0315914, IMG submission 203920) | Medicago polymorpha root nodule microbial communities from Los Angeles, California, United States - elongated nodules | ecosystem: Host-associated > Plants > Roots > Nodule | place: USA... | reverse complement strand
TAAGTAATATTAATGATTAAGAGAGTGATGATTAGTCAATTACATAAACAATATTATCCCAAAAAGAGCATCATTAATGTTATACTATATCCAAAAAGAACATTGTTAGTGTTATAGTAATATAATGTTTTTTTCTTACTTTTTAAAGAAAAAACATAAATCAAAATAATATAGAAAAAATAAAATTTATATTATCTGATACTCTTCCGATACGTATCGGAAAGTATCGGGCAGGTATTGGTGCAAGATATGCAGAAGATACGGTACGTCACCCATTTTGAAGTATTTGGGCTTCATAGCTACCCAATTATGTTGACTAAAGAGTCTAACCGACAATTAGAAGATGTTATATTGGAAAACAAATAAAGTAAGTTTATTTAGAAATTTGCAAAGGTCAGGGACAAATAAATGTTCCCAAAAGATTTTATAATAAGGAACAGAGGAGTAAGTTTTTAAAGGTACCTTAGTGTTAATAACACTCAATAACTTGAGATTGCTTTTTCAAGAGTAAAAACTGTAGCACATCTTTTTATTAACATTTGTTCATATTTATTTATCTAAATTGTGTAATTTATTGCGAAATAGTTTACTAAGCATAAGATAATTTACAAAGGAAGTTACATGCTGCATCTGAATTTACAACACATAGATTCGCCTAGTGTTAATGTGTTAATGTAGGTTCGCCTAGTGTAGAAGATTTTTTCCATCTTTTTTCGTAAGTTGAAAGATTTGGGATGAGATTCAACGCAAGGATTTTTCAGAAAGTCACCCATCTTAATATGACTATCTCTCAAGAATGCTTAATTGTGGAGTCCTGGTAGGATTTGGAGAAATATTGTAGAGTAGAAGTTGTTTTAAGGAACCTCTAATGCAAACTCTTTTAATTACTCCCTCGGTACAAGACCTTTGTTCTATGTACATATGTTTTCTTTAGAGTTGCCTTACCTAGCTAGCTTCTTCTCTATATCCAAGTTCCCAAATCTTTGCCTTGCTTTTCTCTGCTCATAAGATGGCCTCGTCTTTTGCGTGACTCTTTCTCCGCTCATGCCTCTGTCCATACAAGTTCATCCTTCACGGATTTCTCCATTTAGGGAACTAACACATTGAAAGAGAAAACTAGTGAAATTGTGGTAGACAAACTAATGTATTATAATCTCATGAATATAAAATATGGGAACTCTCACAAGTGAAAAACCTGTCCCAATCCAGTTTGTTTGACAAATATCACAATGCAAAAGTTCTCCACTCCAAATAAAATAGGCTCAACTATAGAAATTAAAAGAATCAGAGTACAAGGAAGGTTGAGAGACCAAACAAAGTGTATATAAGAAGAGAAATTGATGTTTAAATTTTTTTTTTTCTTCGATAAAGATGTTTAAAATAATATGATAACACAAATAGCATAACTTCATCATTGTTGCGTGTTTTAGAAAGTATACCTTGTGTCATTGGATGTAGTTAGAATAAGTCTCTAATGATGATTATCATATACATGTAAAACAATAGGAAAATAACTTTGATGGTTTCTTATCGCGCCCTACTCTCTTCTCAAACACCAGAGCTGTCATGAAGAAAAAAATTATTAAAGCAAAAATAGGATACAACTAAAGTTATCTCTGAAGTCAAAAATCGAAAAGCCCCCTTTATTGAGGCTCATATTTCGTGGGGTCTGGGTCCAATTTAAAATTTACCGGGCTTTCTACTTTTGGGAGCCTATGTGAAATGGGACCCTTTATCCTTATGGTTTTTTGGACCCCCTTAAAATTTGGACTGGGGCACAAATTTTAAGGTCCCCTAACTTTGACACCTCTGGATACAACGAGAAAGAAGATATAATTTATGCCTAAAACATCTACAGAGTGATAAGAAAGAAAAAAAATTCAGTTGTAGAGCACTCTTGCAGTCTAATATATACGCAACGATGAAAGAACCATGGTTATTGCGTGAAGGAGCCTTATAAACTAAATTTATTATGGTTCTCTTGAAATGCACTAACTGATTATAAACCCAACTACTGTGATATTAGAAAGAAAGCTAAATCTGAGATGAAACAAACAATTATGAATTTTCTGAGAGATTTGGATGATGAGAAAAAAATGTTTCTGCAACCTATATTGATAAGCTCAAGATGCAATGCATTTGTACCTCAACAACCTTTAGAATCTAGATCTTCCAAATACTCTTCCTTTTCTGTTCCAATGCCAAAGAGTACTTCTCAACCCAAATGTTGAGATTATTGAGAGTCAGATCAATTTCTTTCAATAGTCAAAGTACCTTCCTAGAGACATTACTTCTCAAATTCCTGTTAAGCAACATAAAAGTGGTACATAAAAACAAGTTCAGCATACTTTAAAAGACAATGTTAAAAAATAGATTCTACGATCTATTGTCATGCCATTGCTCCAAAGAGTGACAAAGCCAGAGATTTACCATCAGGAAGAGCCCAATATTCAAAGAAACAAAGCCAAAGATAAACTAGGGAGGCTAATAGCTAAAAACACCAAGCCAGTGACTCACTATGAAACACAATAACCAAAGATATAAAGAAGAAAAAAGATGTATCAAATGAGAACCTTATTATCCCTGTATATAGTTCATTACCAATCATCTAATTTTTAACTTGCTGGTTCAGCAGTCAAATGACATTAAAAATTGACTAGGTAAAAAGGAGTCATACCTTGCAAGAGCTTATCAAGGTTTGTCTTCGACTGTTCAGCTATGTACCACATAATTTACATCATAAGTTCAACACTAGTTTAATAAACACAATCATCCTTCTAATGACACTCCAATTTGTAGAGACAGAGTCAATAAAGAACAGACCCCATTTCAGGTGCAAAGCCAGCAAGCCTCAGCTGCTCATCCAGTTCAACTAACAGGGAGTGAACCTGACCAGAAGATGGGTGAAATTTATCAGAAGCCGCAAAAACATGAATTTCCTTGTTGATTTCAATCCAGCTAGACCCCGGACATCTCTTCTCTACACCCAAATCCTTCATCTTAGTCCGGATCTTCGCAACGTCACTCCACCTATTCACTTCAGCATACATATTAAGAAGGAGATTATAATGCCCGCTGTTACTTGGCTCCAGAACCATCAGATTCTGAACTGCGACGTGAGCAATTTCCAAGTTTCTATGAACCTTACACCCATTCAACAAGGCCCCCCAAATGAAACTGTTCGGCTCAAACTCCATTCCTCTAATCATCTCCAACGCATCCTCAAGCAAACCACCTTTGCTCAATAAATCAACCATGCATCCATAATGTTCAACTTGAGGACTGATACAATAATCCTCAATCATACTCACAAACAAACGGCGACCCTCTTGGATAAACCCCGCATGAGTACAAGCAGTTAAAACACTAACAAACGTGACTCTATTTGGCCTTATTCGTTCCCTCTCCATTTCCTCAAACATCCTTAGCGCTTCTTTTGCATAGCCATGTGCAGCAAGTCCATCAATCATTGAATTCCAACAAAACAAATTCTTCTCTTGCAATTTATAAAACACCAAAAGCGATTTTTCGACACTTCCACATTTTGCATACATATCAATCAACGCAGATCCAATATAAACATCAATACCAAACCCATTCACCATCAAATAAAAATGTACCTCTTTTCCAAACCCAAGTGCACCTAAATGAGCACAAGCCGAAATAACAGTTGTTATAGCAACTTCATCAGGAACCACATTTCCCTCATTCACCATTTCATTAAAAAGCTTCACCACTTCACCATATCTCTTGTTCTTTGAATAACAACTCATCAAAGTTGTCCACGAAATTATATCCTTCAAAGGAATTTCTTTAAACAAAATCTCAACACGCTCAATGTTCCCCAATTTCGCATACCCATCAATCACCGCATTCCACGTGGCAGTGTTTTTTCCTTCAGGCATTTCATCAAACAGTTTCGCTGCAGATTCCACATCATTATTCCTCACACACGCTGAAATCATCGTCGTCCAAGCATAAACATCTCTCTCAGACATTTCATCAAACACCTTTTTCGCGTCACACACATAACCTAAACTCGAATAAAACTCCACCAGAGTTGTTTGAACAAAGACATGTGAATCAAAACCGTATTTCCACACGTGTCCATGAAGTATTTTACCGTTAACAGAATCTGTTAACAGCGTGCAGGCTTTAACCAAAGACGAAAATGAATAACTCGACGGTAAGACACAGTTTCGGAGCATATGGATGTAATGTAGTAATGCTTGGTTTGATGAATGGGAATGAACGCAGGCTTTAATGAGTGCATTGTAAACTAAAGCGTTTGGTTTAGTGATGTGTGTGAAAGTCGAAGTTGCGAAGTTAATGTGTGAAGAAGAGAATGAAGAAGAAGCCGTAATGAATTGGTTCATAAGGAAACAATCTTGGTTGAAATTAGTTTTGAACATTGTTGCGTAGATTGATTCTAGTGTTTTAAGATTGGAGCATTGTTTTATGTGGAAAAGGATTGTGTCTTTGAGATTGTTTTGGACTGCGGTTACAAGCATTTTTCAGACAAACATTTTATAAACAAATGAAGTATGAGTTTGCAGTTTATGGTATAAGGAGCAATGCTTATTATATAAATGATATTCTCCAATTATGTCGACTGATGCTACTCTGGTGACAATACTCATATTTTCATAACAGACAAAATGTATGTTTCAGGAGGGATTTGTGGATTTTGTAATTGTTAGCACTTAACACTTAGCACTACACGACTTGTGCTGTTTTGAATTATGAATTTGCTCCTTAAAAAGGACTTGTATATGTTGCGTGATATGCTACAATAGAAGTATGATAATATTTATGTGAAGTTACTATTCTAAGAATGATAAGTATGCATATATTTAATGTTTGAAATTCTTGAATGTTATTTATTGATTATATTTTATTATATGGTATTATCTAACTCCTAGTGGTCGTTTGGTTGACCGTCTGCTTATTTGTATGAATGAGTAGACGGCGTGCAAAACTAATTATTTTATTGCTTGTGAGTTGCTTGAGAACTAGCTTTGGAGCTGCCTCCTTTTACCCTTTTCCTCAAAGTCTAGTTAAGTTTTGGTTAGGGTGTCGGGCATTTATGTTTTCTGTCATTTATTCATTGTTGGATTTTATGTGTTGAGACTATTATTATGTATTTGAGACCTAAGACATGGTGTTGAGATTTATTACTCATTTAGTTGAGGATATTACATGTTGATGAGATATTTATGTATCATGATTTTCTGCTGCGAGTTTTATGAAACTGAATTTATACATGTTTTGAGAAAACAAAGTTGTGACACCTTGAGCTCTTGTGATTTAATTGAATTAATTGCATGATTTATTGTATATGAAATTTAGGGTGTTACACATCGGGTTCAGGGAATTTATCACGGTGCATTTGAAATAATGCTTGCTTAATCTCCTCCTTAGTAATGGGCTCCGTAAGAAACAAATTATCCTCGATAGTAATACAATACTGAATAATATTAAGCACCGGTGTGTGATTACCAATATTAGGAGCAAACATAACATCAAAATAATCCTTGGTAACTTTGCAAAGCTCCTTCTGGCTAGTAACAATTGTGCCCTACTCGTTATGAAGCTTCATCACCTTCTTAGTCCTTTTTCTTGCAGTTGCCAACATATGAAAGAACTTAGCGTTCATATCCCCATCTTTCATCCAATGCATTTTCACTCTTTGCTTCCAAAAAACTTCCTCCTCCTGTACAAGCAGTCGGGCATGGCGCTCAATCTCCTCTCGAACCCGAACTGAATTCACACCATTAGGTGAGCTCCTAATTGATTCAAGAAGGCGAGTGCACTGTTGGATCTCCTCTTGAAAGTGAATTATTTTCCTCTTACCCCATCGATGTAACTTAGATGACCAACGCAAAACCCGGTCAGTCACTTCCACAACACCACCACCATTCCACCCTTCCGGTTCATAAATTATTATAACACTTGCCGAAATGCTGAACTAGAAGGACTCTCAGATGCATCTTTTCTTCTGTTTCTTTCCGTAACTCAGCAGAAATAATATTTTACAAGCTTTTAACACTAATGTCTTATTGTTGTCAGTAGGTAGCATTCTGTTAAACTAACAACATGTCAGGGACCTTGGTGAGAGTACATGTTTACTGTTAGGGGCCTAACTGATAGTAAGTATGCACAGTCACAGACCTAACAATAAGTTTGTGTTTAATGGAAGATTGATTGAACAAAAGAGATAATTAGATGACATATTCAATTTGGGGATATTGATTTTTGGTTCAGTGATCAAAGTGATCATTTTCTACTTCACTATAGTCCATGTGACACATCAAATGTCATGTCATCGTAAAACTCGTGTCACATCATCACTTAACATAATTATTTAACGTCAGGGACTAAAATGATAACGGAAGCGCAGGGTCGGAGACTTATTTGTATTTAATCTTGAGTCAGAGACCTTTGTGACAATGAGGTGCAGAGTCAGAGACTAAAGTGATCATTTGTTAAAAAAAATACATGACCAATTTTTCATTAATAAATATAAAAAAGTATTAGACAAATATTTGTCTTTGATAAATATAAAAAAAACAGAACAAATATTTATCATTAATATATAAAAAAAATTATCAATTTCACTTCAATTACTTTGTAAATGTATAATCGTTCGATAAAAAACACATTTTCAAAGTAATTGATTGGAAGAGATAATCATGACGATTTGATGCATATATTCAAAGTCAACCATAATGTTCATAATCCCTTCATTTAATTACTTTAAAAATGTCTAGCCGTTCGATAAAAAATCATGTCTTAAATTACTTATGTTGTTTAATTTTAATTGTATAAATTAACATTATATTATGTTTATTTTCATACTTTACTAGCATTTAACATAAAAATGATACTTATAATAAACTCGTGCTATCCATGCTAAAGTTAAAGACATTTGTTTAGTCTTTCATATATAATCAAAGGATTCAAACCTTTGCAATTGAAATGAATAGTTTCCATACAAATACATTGTGAAGTGATCTTAATAGAAAGTGAAAATATGTTAAATCAACATTTGGTCGGGTCAAGTTATTTAAGCAAAAGTTTTTCCGTTTGTTACATCTTATAAAGTCATAATTCTAATTCTAATTATTGTTTATGTCCTTTGAAGACGCATGTGTTAATTTGATGATTCTGGTTTTAACTTCGTGACTCTAATTCTAATTGTTTTTTATCCTTTGAAATATGTAAGAAACGTTCTATGCCATCGGAGAAGAAAAAGAAGGCCACTACTACCTCCAAAAGTGGAGATAACACTAGCAACCCGATTGAAATCCAGACCTCTCAGAAGGAGAATATATAATTGTAACGACTTATTTGTGAATGCTTCCACTTAGAACACATAATAAGATGCTATTAGCTTGTAGCACCGGCACTTTTATTCTAATGTGTGTGTCTTCTGTTTCTCCTCGGAATCATCATAGACCAAATTGCACAAATTGTCAAAAATAGGACAAGTACCTAAAACCAACATAAATCTTGATCTTTTGGAAAAATCATAACTTACAAGTGATCCAAGGGAGGGAAGTTAAAGGAAACAAAAAACATGTTTACCACAGTTAAAAATAAAAATTCACGAACGACAACGGTTATCAGCTAAGAATGCTTTTGGTCAATTTAGGCATACCTAGTAGCCCATAAAAAGATTCAGGTATCGAATACTGTATTGTAACTCAAATTTATCTATTTGGAAAAAATGAGAATAGGAAAATTGATATGTTGTTGGCTAATATGATCATAATGAACATTTACGAGAGCAAAACAACATTTAAGAATTCGATAAACCAAAAGTTGGTAATTTTGTCTTTAATAACTCTACATTGAAGTTTGAAATGGAAATTTATATCGAAGTAATTTTGTCTTTAATTCTAACACTCAAGTTTAAAATGGAAATTTATAGCGGAATGTTTGCTTTGGAGAAAAGAGAAAATGTGACAAAATCTTTGTGGTAAAGTGCTTATAATATCCTTTGTGATTGAAATTGAAGTTTCACAGAAGAGAGGATGAAGAACAAATGAAAGGAATGAATCGGGAGGATGATTTTTTTCCTGAGCCTTTTTTTTATGATATTTTTCTTTTACTTTGGATATACTCTCATTAGTCTTAATTATAAACAAAATTTCACTTTTTAGATTCATTGAATAAATTATGTATGTGGTCTATATTATATACCACAGACACAATTTATTCAATGAACCTAAAAAATGAAAATTTGCTTATAATTGGGGCAAGAGGTAGTATATATTTAAGGAATTGGGAAAGTTAGAGCATAGCATCCACAAAGAGCCCTTTAGTAATTGGCCAATTTAACACCCATTTTCTTAAAAAGTAAAATAATATTTAGGATTTTTTTTTCAAAAAAGTTAAGAGAAAAATCAGACACTATGGGCATTAAGTGTGTGATTGATTGTGTGGTGGTGAAAACTAATTTTGATAGAATATATTTTGATCGAATTAACTTATAGAGTATATTTTTTTTTTCAAAAAAGTTAAGAGAAAAATCAGACACTATGGGCATTAAGTGTGTGATTGATTGTGTGGTGGTGAAAACTAATTTTGATAGAATATATTTTGATCGAATTAACTTATAGAGTATATATTTAATGAATTGGGAAAGCTAGAGCATAGCATCCACAAAGAGCCCTTTAGTAATTGGCCAATTTAACACCCATTTTTTTAAAAAATAAAATAATATTTAAGATTGTTTTTTCAAAAAAGTTAAGAGAAAAAATCAGACACACTCTGAGCATTAAGTGTGTGATTGATTGATTGTGTGGTGGTGAAAACTAATTTTGATTGAATAGATTTGGATGGAATTAACTTACAGATATGATATGATATGATATATAGATAAGATAAACAATTATGAATTTTGCTAGAAGACACATTTTATGAAGGTGTCTTTTAACATGTTATTTTATGAGCATTTGTTAAAAGACACCAACTAATTTTTATGAAGGTGTCTTTTAATAAAATTATAACTAAAAAGTGAAAATCACACTTTGAGGTGTGTGTTGCTAAAAAACACCTTCATGGATGGCTTTCAGCAAAACCCAACAATTATTATGTGTTTGATTCACACAATATCAAAAACATGATATTATCATTTATCATATCATGTATCTAGCATACATCATACATTCTTTTGAACACCATAACTTCCATTTCTACCATAAATTTCTCCAATGTCATACAAACCATAGCACATCCTAAAAAACTTGTGATATATTAATTAATTCAAAATATAACTATACAATAATATCCTCTAAAAAAATAATATGAACTTGCATCCGAAAAAGCTATACAATAATATCCTCTAAAAAAATAATATGAACTTGCATCCGAAGAAACTATACAAACGAAAATTAAAAACTAATTTTCAATACGATCGAATACTAAAAACCAATAAGATCCATTGAATATGATGTTTTAATAAAGTATGAAGTGAGATTCAAACTAATTTATTGAAAACTAAACCTATACAGGGGATCTTGTCAACTTCCATTAGCTCAGATTATTCTACTCGCATCTTAGTAAGAATTACTTGAGGATCATTGCACTAATCATGAGTTTAAGAAGAAGAAAAAAGAAATTACTTTCATGTCAATTGAACAGTGATCCAAAGGTCTCGCTTAGTTTGATCTTCGGTTGAGTTTTTAAAACATTAGTTTAAAGGCTTCACTAATTTTGTCGGGCGGATATTTGAACATAGATGCATTTAATGTAGAAATTTGCAAAGGGTCGTATAAACCCAACTACTGCGATACTAAAAAGAAAGCTAAATGGGTTAGAATAAGATAAAACTGAGATGAAACAAACAAACAATTATCATAAGCTCAAGATGCAATGCATTTGCACATTACCAACCTTTAGATTCTAGATCTGCCTAATACTCTTCATTTTCTGTTCCAATGCCAAAGAGTCCTTCGCTGTTTTAAAACCCAAACCGACCCAGCCGGTCAGACTGGTCGGCCTGTGAACTGGAGGGTGCAACGGTTTGGGCAGGCTAATGGACCGAATATGCAATTAACCTGCTGAAACCCGTGTGACCCGTCCGGGTCAGTGGGCGGACCGCTGAACCAGTTTAACCCATCCGACCAGTTTTTCCAATATATTTTTTTTAATAAAAAGACACGGCATATATAAAGACAAAAACTCTAGTAACACATACTCCCAACCCAAATGTCATTTTCAACCACCGTTCTCTTCTCCTATCTCAACCGATTAAGATGATGAATATGGATATCAAGACTATGACAATTTAACTCGATGGGCATAAATAATTTATTGATTAGTGAATTATTATAACTTATTTGACTTTCTGTTTTTTGTTGACTATGCAACTTGCTTGAGTTTGTAAGTCAGTTATATTTTGATTTCCAACAATGTTTAGAACATACTATGTTTTAAAGATAAAATCTGAATTAGAACTTATTTGTGAGGTTTTTTATGCAGTACTATTGTTTAATGTATGAGCTAATTTGAATTTGGATTGGAATTAGCTTGAATTGTGCTGCAGTTAACAAATTAAATTGCAAACTTGCAGTTGTGAATATAATTTTTTTAATGTATGAACTTTAATTAGAAAAATGACAGGATTTTTTTTATCAAAATTTCATTCATAATGTAATTTTTGGTCATAAATATTTTTATATAGACCGGATCAACAGTCATGCGGTCCGACCAATGATTCACTGGTTCGACCAATGACCTAGTGACCCAGTATCTTGACCAGGTCGATCACCGGTCCGGGTTTTAAAACATTTCCCTCCCAGCCCAAATATTGACGGTCAAATCAATTTCTTTCATAAGTCAATAACTTCCCAACGTCACTTCACCTATTCACCCAGCATACATATTAACAAGGAGATTATAATGCCCGCTATTACTTGCCTCCAAAACCATTAGATTCCGAACTGCGACAATTATATTAAAAACAATTACATTGATAATATCGTAGAATATTTAAAAATATTAAATAAAAATGATCAACATTAATATAATATTTTTATTAAATATTTTTCTTTTCTATACGCAAAAAACACATAAATATAAGCAATGTAAAATCTTACTTTTGTTCTGGACCAAGTCAAGATCCAATCCAGGTTGGACGGGTCATCTAAGAAACTTACACTAGGCGATCATATCATGGCCACACCCTAATTTCCACTAAATCAAATCATTAATCTAAATCGTTCAATCCAGATTCAATGATGTAGCTTCATTCAGATCATTACATGTGTCTAAAGGACATCTATCAAGATAAAGGCCTAACGCCCAAAAACCGTACATATCTGCATAGTGTTAGGGTCAGGTGTGTCACATTTTACCCTTAAATTGTCTCTGTATCTTTATCTCTTAATGACTTGAGCATTAGAACAAGTACAACTACATTACCCTCCTTCGATGAAGAGGGACTCACGACGGACTTACGGTGAAAATATCTGTCTTCCAACTTCTATAAATTCAAATACCATCAAATACTGATTCAAAAGGATCATTTTTTTTTTTTTATATAATCGTTTTTTATATATGAATATGAAATCAATTTTACAAACAAACACTTAAGCTGGAAATCAAATGAACTTATAATATTTCGCTACATCATTTTACTTTTGTAAGAGTATTTTTATTTTTCTTTTTGCAAATTTTGCAAGAGTATCTTAAAAATGATGATGACATACAAAATTAGTGATTTATTATTTATTATTGAGTGTCAGAATAAAATTAGTTTACATAAATAGTCTATAGTCATTATATAACGTATGTCGGTTCAATTAGTAAGAAGTTGATTTATTTCCTGCAAAGACGAGCATTTTACTCTCGCGTCCAAGGTACAAACTTCGTTGATGGGTAAACACCTTGTCAACGCTCTGTTAGTCTTAATACTTGCTCTGATCATGATGAACCTCATAATCCAACTCATTTAAGCTTTTAATTATAACCATTTCATAAATTTAATAGGACACTAAATTGTCCAACTTTACACTTCAAATAATCAAAATGGTGATTCACTCAAATTTTTATATGATTTGCTCCTTTTATTTTGACTTCAGTTGAATTAATTAAAAAAGAGATGAGATGATGATAAATATAACGATAACGTCTCTAAAAAAAAAATATAACGATAATGATAACGATTCACATTGATGCAAATACCAAGGCATTGGCTACAATCAAGACCGTCCCTTTCAAACTGGAGGTTCGACTCTCATAGTAAAAATAGGACCCTAATAAAAAAACGCACAATTTTTTTAAAAGATTAATCTTCTATTTAAATTGAAAATAACACTCGTATAATGATTATTAGCCACCGAAATCAAAATTAGCAATTATTTTTACTAAAGACGTGTTTTTTAACTTAGAAATAAAAACATGGAGCATGATTTTTTTTACTTGTAAATTGAAACATGAAACATGTTTATTTATTTTTTTTGAGGCCCATCACTTTGGGAAGTCCAGCTCGTTTAAGCTCTTTGTATTCCCCAAAGAACGGCCCTGACTACAATACCAAGTTATTGAAATACAAAACAAGTTCTAAGTTTCTAGCATTATCCTGCAAAACTCTTGCAATTGATCTTGAGGTAAACTTAGACATATATTAATACCCCCTTCATCTTTTGGCCCTGGCAACATGATAATCAAACCAGGCTTAACTATAAGTGGAGTAGCACATTTCAATGTACCCCAAGCAAAAACTTCATTCTCTAACCCTAATCTCCACCATGCCACCAAAGAAAAACCATCTTCCTTACAAGGCACTCCTCTATTCACTTCTAACCAATCTATACCTGATTTAATATACTCATCATTCAATCTTTCAATCCCTTCTTGCACTTTCCTTATAAGAAAACCATCTTCTAGTTCAATCAGCTCCTTCAGAGTCGCTCTTGCGAAACCGGGAACCAATGCATTGCCTGCAAACCCATGTGGAAGTTCAGGAACAACCATTTTTCTAACATCAACTGGAAACAACATTGTTGATGCTTTATCATCGTCCATCTTTGTCGCTATGGTTCTTGCTTTCCATATTTTTGCAGCAACAACTTGAAATGTTGTGATGTTTTTTAAGGTTTTGTTCTCTTGTGCTTTCTTTTTTAAGCTTGCAATTTTTTGTGGTGATAAATGAAGCACATGAATTTGATTCTCAGCAGCGGAATTTTTAACATTGGTGCTAGTTGTACCGCGTATTGTAAACAAATTTTCTATGTTTGTAGATTTTGAGTATTCAAAATGTGGATGACTTATCTTTGGTGGGTTTCTTGCTCTCAGTAGAGTTCTGTCTGCATTAGGTACTGTGATGAGGTCATCGCCGCGCGTTAAAGACGCTAAATTTGCCTCAAACTCTCTTACTGCTATACCATCTAGTATGCAGTGGTTGTAATGAGAAGCAAGTGCCAAACTTCCACATCCAAATTGGGTCAGCTGTCATAAAACAAAAAATTATGTAATAATAAGATAAAATATATAATGTTACAACATTATTAAGTAACATGATATTTCTTTTAGAAGAATGTAAGAAAAAAAATGAAGCAATATTTCTTGAAAAAAAATGAGCATAGGATCTGATTTTGTATGCATGCACAATTTATAGAGTCACAAAACATTTTAGAGAATGATTTAGTCCGCGACTCTGTCATATTTTTCTATGCTTTTGAACATACGCGACAACAGTTTTAATCAAAATTTATATGCTTACGACCTTGTTATAATTTAACCATAGAGATGGAAAAGTGAATATATTGTGTGAATAATGTAAGACCTTTACGAATATGGGTGGAATTTAAATGTTTGTAAATTAAAAAAACTCAAGAGAACATTAACCTGTAAGGAAGCAAGGGGTTTTTCTTTCAGGTCAGTATCTTCATCACCAAGCAAGAAAACAACCAATTCCCTTAACTCTGGATTAGGTGCTGAAATAACACCAAATTCAGACAACTTTCTATCAGTTCTTGCCGCAGCAACAACAATACCGGCATCATTACAATCAATTTCAAATCGATTATTCTCTTCCAAACTTGGCACAAGCCGGCCAGCCATAAAATCATAATGCACAAGCATTTTACCAAGTGCACCGTATAACTTGCTACAAATCTCAGAGAAACACATTTGGTTGCTTGGAGGATCAAAGAAAGAGGAAGAATCTTGATAAACAACGAGCGACAGATCGATGTTTGACAAGAACATTCTCTTACGGGGTGTTGGTTGTTCAGGAACAATCACAACTTTTTCAACTAGTTCAATCCTTTCCATTTTGCTTACAATTTTTTCCTTCTTTCTATTGAACTAGTTCTAATACACAATTATCGAAGATTTTTCAACCATGAATATATATAATATATGTTTTTAAAGGTGTTGGCTAAATTTATTATGCAAATTCATGACTAGGCCAGTTTCCAAACATTACTCTTAAGTTACCAAGTTGGAGTTATATTGTTTTTATGAGTGCATATGTTATAATGAAAAAGGAGTGCATATGTCATAATGAAAAATTGTTATACCCTAATGTGTTTTTTAAGGGATTATTCCCAAATGATGTTACTGATAATACATTTACAAACAAAAATCTAGTGAGGAAACTCATACAAAAAATAAATTGATTTATTTATTGGTTAGTAAAAATTATGGTGTAACCATCAATTTATACATCATGAAGTAATGAGGACTCTGCTAACAACTCAAATGTGTTGTTTTATGTCATTAATCTCCTTATTAATTTTGTGGTGGTTTGAATAAAAGATGAATGAATGTATTTGTAACTGTCTCTTGTAAAAAGTCACAAGGAGTGACTAGGTTTGTAAATAATTTCCAATATGCTATGTAACTGTCTTTTGGATAAACAAAAGTAATTCTTTGTTTATTGAACAAAAAACAAATATTTTTGTTTCTTTTAAAAAAAATTAAATGGTTTATATAGTTGCTTAAAAGCAATTTTTAAAATTTATCTAAATTATTTAATTTCCTTTTAATATTTTTAGTATTTTCTATTAATTTATTAAATTTGAAAATATTAAAAGTTAATTTTAAAAAATAGATGTAATTGTTTCACAAGGTAATGTATGATTTGAATATAATATCCGCTCAGTTCTCCATCTTATTTGGTTCTCATGTGTCTAGGTAATTTGGCGTGAAAGTAATGCTCGAGTTTTTCAACAAAAGGTGGACACTTTACAACAACAATCTTATTGGTGGTTAAAAGCGAACCACATCAATTTTACTTTTAATTATCATTTGTGGTGGCTTCATCCGCTCTCTTGTTTGGGAATCATTATGCAACAGTGATTGTTCTATGTTCAGTCTCCTTTTGTTTTTTCTGCCATCTTTACATTTTGATGTAGCTTGAGACTTTTTCTGGTTCTTTTTTGGCACTCCTTGTGCTAAAAAGAACCGATGGAATTAAATCAATATGATAAACAAATGTGTATATAATATATTAATATTTTATTATATTGATAACAAATGTGTACCAAACACACAAAATGATAAAATAATGATATTATATTTTTCCTATCATATGTGCACCAAATATGTGATAAGATAGCCAAGAATGTGTAGACCGCTCATGTTTAGAATCACTCTTCAAATTGTTTGTTGTTGGTTCGATCCGTGACATTAGGAACATGTGATAGGATCGATGTATATTATATCACTCATATTTTTTATCGAACTCAATATCCTATTCAAACATGTCCAAAGGACCATTTAGTATGAGAGAAATGATATATGTACACCCATTTTATGACAACCTTTTGACAATCCTCTCTCTCCTACACACATCATGCATTTATTCTCTCTCATCATTTTTCTCTTTCTATTGTTTTTGACCAATAAAAAGAGAGAAAAGAAAAGTTGTCACAATAGTTGTCTTAATTGGTTGTTCAAATATCACTACTCTTAGTATAATAATCCCTTTAAAAAAAAATTAGTATAATAATCATACACAAATTTGACACGTTATTTATACAACCAACTTTTCTTAATATGCATAAATAGCATCTTAAGATTCTCTGAAAAAAATAGTATCCTATGATCTTATAAATAGAGACAGATAGAGGAAATACTATTAGATTAAAATTTGAAAGTGACATTTATTTTTGACCAATTTTGTATGAATCCGATATTCATAATTGGAAGTATTTATTTTCTTATATACTATACAACTGTGAATTAATTTCATAAGAGTCACCTAATTTGACACTCTTTATGTAGTTGTCCTCTGTCAGAACAGTAGTCATACAACAAATGTATCCTCCTCACATCTTCATATTCTCTTTGTTGTTGTGAGTTTAGTTCCCAATATTTCTTGCCATTCCACCATAAATGGGGAGAATAGCAGTCATATTTTCTTGGATTATGTGATTCGCAGCCATGAATGTTGAACATTTGGAATTTAGCCAAGAAAGGTGCTTGGTTCCAGTCAATTTTCTTACCATTAGATGCCCACGGTTCCCCATTCCATATGCTAACTGTAACGTGCATTTGATGTGAAGGAAAACTCACTCCCATGTTTGACCTGTTCTTGAATATCCTAATGGGTGTTTCATCCACATAAAACCTGAAAATTTTAATAATGTACCATAGAAAATGAAAATTTTGTAAAATCAATAATCATTTATTCCAAATTTTTGAATAAAAAAATCTTGGACATTTGTTTTTATAAAGTTTGACATTTTTATTTTGGACCGGCCATCACTATAAAAATGAAGTATACACTCGCGAGCACATATTTTTTCAATTTTTGTCTCTCAATTAGATATAAAATGTAATATACTATAAACCTCTAATCAAACGGTTATAATCATATTAAAAATATTAGACATCAAAAAATTAACTGCGAGGACCAAAATAAATAATGGCAGAAGACGTTTTTTAGTTAAGGGATCATTGTGAAATAAAGAATTAAGTTAAGGGTGTGGATGATCAATTAAGCCGTTAAATGAAGGAGAGAACCAACAATGAACTGGTTCAAGTGGTAAGGACTTGGGGCCCTTAAGTATGTGGTCAATGGTTTGATTCCTGACTCATGCATATGAAAAAAAATCCAGTTGAGATAGGAGAACCTACTTTGTATGTCATACAGATTCCTCGACGGAGATTAGTCATCGTTAAACGTCAATTCTTTCATTTTTAAAGCTCACATGAGGAAATTGAATTTCCGTTCGCTTTCATTTTTTTTGTGCAAACCAAAAAATATAAATTTTTATTTTATAATTAAAAACATCAAACTTAAATTTGGATCATTCGATCGAAGATTGAATGATTGCCGATGTCTTAAATGCATGGATGCATAGAATCTCGACTCCCAAGAAAGGGTGTACTTACACTATTTGGTGTTGGTTCCAAAGGATTCCATATGTATGAAAATCGATTGTTGGATCAAACCAGAGGCTATGCCTTTGTTCTCTACCCCCTTCATCACTTGCAAACACGTTTGTTTGCAAGGTATAAGGCCCTCCTTTGTTGCCCAAGAATTCAAAGTCAATCTCATCATGTTTCCCTCCCAAGTGTACAAATGCCTTTGAAGTAAGCTTCAATTATTACCAAAAAGAAAAAGAAATGTACTCATTAGCTAATCAAAAGAACATTGTTAAATATTGATATTTGGTACACAATTGCATTTGCAATACAAAGATTTTGAGTGCAATGACACTAAAACATAAGTTGTAGTCGCATCGACCATATTTTTCTGCATTTTATCGCAATATAAAAGTTTGTAGCATAGCCACAATCACAATCGCAATTTAAAATTATAAGATAAATTTCATACATAGAAAGCCGTAACAACTCCCAGTGAATCCTTGTTGGGTATCTTAATTCTCATTCGAAAGAACCCAGAAGAATATTCCAATTTCGATCTAAACCCAGCTCCTACACATTGGAGAAAAGTAAATAAATTTGAGAAATTAAACTATAATATGGAGCATTATGAGCTATTATATTTATGTTTTTACTATTTGATAAAACCCAATGTAAAAGATTGTATCAATATCACGTAGTACCACGATAAACTTATAAGGGGGATTGCACAATTACATTAGTTTTAGTATGTTTAAATGACACATACACCTTTTTATTTAGTTAAAACCCATTGACCTCCTTCAATTAAACACGTATCTTTTCTATTGTATTTGCTCGGTCTCAAAATATAAGTAAAAATAGGTCAGTAAAAATTAATGTATTTAATTTGGTCCAAAATACATTTGTTCATGTTGATGTTTATATTTTGTGAAAGAGGGAGTGTATATATGTAGAGGAAATAGAAGAGATGCTCAAACTATTCGATGGTACATTGACAAATCAAAGTGTTTTGACACATTTTTTTTCTAAGTTAATGATCATTTTTATGAATCAAAGAGCTATTTGTTGAGTTTTTTTTTTTTTGAGTAAGCTATATGTTGAGTTTTGTATTTTATGAATGATCATTGCATATTAAAAAACATTATTTCATTTTTTTTTGAGGGAAAAAAACATTATTTCATTGTTTATAAGCATTATACTAACTTTTAACATTTCACCATAAAAATAATTAATAATCACTATATTTAGGAAATAAAATTTAGAAAAAAAATAAATTATATTTCATTGACACTTTTGGTAAATAATATTTAGTTGTTATAAATTTTTTAAAAAGAAAATTTATTTAACTATTAATTTAAAGATCAAGATACATTTTATTTTTGCAATTCGACATGTTGGTCTTTAAATTAATAGTTAATTAAGTTTTTTTTTAATATAACCCGTTTAAAAGCAATCGGTGCATAAATATTGGTAACATAAAGAATAATTAGAAAATTAAAATAAAATCCTGACCAAAAAAAAAATAAAAATTAAAATAAAATAAGGGATGAATCCAAAAAAAATGGTCAAACATAAACCTAAATGAAGTAAACATGGTTTTGACTTAAAATTGAATTATTTTTCAAGAATAACTAAAAATATATTTTTGTATATATGATCAAATTCAATATTCAAACCTGAAATCTTATCAAATGAGAGATGAACTTCTCTACCGTTGTCCATAAAGAAGACGTGATTTTTTCCCCATGTAACCTTGTAGTTCTGTTCGAAGCTTACCTCAACAGCTTTGCTAACACATATCAAGGCTAGTGCAACGAAGAGTGGGACAAACAAGAAGCTGCACAACAATTGATTGGTTCATAAATAATCACTAATAAAGCAAATAGAAGTACATGCAAAAAGGATCTTTATAGACACCATACACTAATCACTTTGATTCTGTGGAATCATACATACAATCGTAGATAAAGATATCACATGATCACTATTTTAAAACATTTTGTTTGTTGAGTCAATTGAAAATCGGACAAAACTTAAGTGCATTTGTTATGTGTTTTTCCTGTGTTTCTTCATATAAAATACTCATAATAAATCAATTTCTTTTCTGTATTCAACGGTCGAGATATCTTGACTATATTTATGAAATCAGTTTTTTTATCTTTATTCAACCGTCGAGATATCTTGACTATCTTGACTAAGATATTTATTCGTGAATACCGACCTTTGTTGTTTGAGCAGATCAGCCATGGCGATAAGAAAAAAACAGTGCAATTTGTTTGAAACTTTTTTTGTGATCATGCTAATTATATAGAAATGATTATGGATTATACATTGTATCATTGACAATGAACCTCAACTACATTTCTACGTCAAAGAAACTTTTTGATGAGATTAAGAAGTGAAAAGTAACTTTTATTTTCACTAAAGTAGCACACAATTAGTTGTGGCTTATAAGCATGTGAATGTCGTATTAAGTTGCTTGTGATAATTGTCACGTTACTCTTGCCCTTTATGAAAGGCCCTTCCTTGTTAGTAACATCTACCGGGTGTGTACATGTAATGTAAATAGATATGTACTCAATCAACTTCTATTCATTAATTTTCACAAAAGTTTTCATACCTCAATGTTATTGGACTTTGACATTTTTTACTTTTTAGGTGTATCTTCTACTAATAAACAAAGTTCTCGTGTTGATAAACTATCATTAATTTTCAAGTTATTATTTTGTTACGAGTATATAGTTTTCTAGGCTTAAATTCACAGAGATACACACACAAAAAAAAAAAAAAAAGTGAAGTAGTGAATCGCAAAATTAATCTAAAAAATTGATAGGAGTGGCGACTTGGTACTTATAAAATTATCTTAGTTTTTCTAGCCTTCTCCGTAACACCCCGATTTTTAATATTAGTTTATTAGTATTATTATTAGATGATATTATTATTAATATTATAATAGTATTGACTTGTTTGGTTTTTAATTTAATTATTCGTATTTATTGAGAGAATAGGTAAGGGGAAAGTCGATGGATTGGTTAGTCGGTTAAAGAGTGGGAGAAAATAATATTTAGGAAGAAAATAGAGCTTTTATTTTAGAGAGAATAAGAAAATAGAGTGCGAACGGAGGTGGATTAGTAAAATTGGGTAGAAAAAAGGTGTAGTTAGTGAGATTAGTAGTGCTTTAATGATTTAAGTAGAGGGGTGTGAGAATAGCAAGACGGTGTAGTTACAGAAAGAATAGTAACAAATTTGAACAGTACAAATAGTAATATGAAAAGATTAGTAACAAACCTAGAGAACATATAATAATCTGAAAAGATTGGTAACAAACTCAATTAGACCTTATAAATAGAGAAGAGAATTAGAGAAGAATGGTTACCGAGAAAGAGAGAAACAAAGTGGCAAAAGAAAAACTAGGGTTGTGGAGAGAAGATGCAAGGAGGCATAGCGAGAAGAACCTAGAGAGAGATTCAACCGTAGGAAGTCATCAATTCGGCAAACTAGAGGTAAGGGGGAGTCTCTATTCACTACAGGGTTGTATAAATATATGTGTAGTGAAGGGTTTATGTTTTTCTTCCTTGTTTTCATGATTTTTTTTAATTGAATTCATGTTAAATTTGTGCTCTAATTTGATCTTGTGATTTTGGTTATATTTCTATCTCTGAATTCGTGATGTATTGTCGATGTGCTAAATTTGTGATCTAATTGTAGTTATATTGTGTTTTAGAATATAAAAGCAAAAGTTAATTAATTTCCATCGATAAGAATTATTCACCGTGTCGTAACCTTTCACTGTTGTTGCCCCTACCTTGATTTTATTTGTGGATTGCAATTATCAACGTGGGTTAATAGGTTTTTACCTCCTTAATATAGATCATTTTCGGTTTTGCCTCCTGTAAAATATTTTTGTTTTGATTTACCCCCTAATAGACCAAACAAAAACGAAAAATTCTTGAAAAAAAAAAAATTGGTTTTTGTTTGGCCTATTAGGGGTAAATCAAAACAAAAATAAAAAAAGAAATGACCTATATTACAAGAGTAAAGATCTATTAACCCTATTAACATTGATGTTGTGTTATTATACACACACACGTATATATAAACTACTGCTTCTGCCATTTAATTAAGTTGCTCTGCGTGGCTAATTCCTAAAGATTATATGATATTGCCGTGTCCTATTGTTACTCCTCATTCCAATTCAATTTAATTTCTTGCTGCTAGTAGTATTTCAATCCAAATACCTTACTGTTGTTGTACAAGTCCATTATCATAGAGAATTGCTATTGCTATGCACATTGTTGTTGTTCCTTCTGATTGAATTCAATTTTCTTGTTAAAGGCGTGTTTTGCCTCCCATCATGAATTAAATTTGGACTAAGACATTATTAGTTTTAGGCAATATTAATTTCTTTCCAAAAAATTAATTGATTTAATTTGACCAAATAGATGGTCATGATATCATATGTATTTGGCATCTTGTCATACATTGCAAAACCTTCATTTTGTTCCTTTTTAGGTCCCGGAATGAAAACCAAAGTCTTGTAGTGTAATAACTAATGAAAACCAAAGAATAATTATTTGACGATGATTAATGTGTTATTTAACGAAGTGTGAATAATAAAATATTTGATGATGTGTTATATAAAGATGTGCTATTTGAAGATGTGTAATTTAAAAATGTGATATTTGATGATGATGTTATTTAAAGATGTGTTATATAAAGATTTGCTATTTGAAGATGTGTTATATAAAGATGTGATATTTGACGATGATGCTATTTAAAGATGTGTATTTGTCAAGTCATTTAAAGATGTGCATTTGTTGAGTCATTATTTGGTGTTCATGCATTCATGGTCAGTCCGATTTAAAGATGTGATTTAAAGATGGGGGATTAATCAGTAACATAACTCTGATATCCAAAACCGGTACCACATGCATATAGAGTCGAGTTAGAGACATTGCATACATGACTGTAGGTCTATTTGAAGATGTGTAATTAAAAGATGTGATATTTTAAGATGTATAACTATTTAAAGATGTGATATTCAATGACGTGCTTCTATATGATTATGTGGGAATGATTTGTATTTTATTAATGTCTACTTGATATTCTTAAATGTTGTTGATGCTTATATGTTATTATAAGATGTTGATTCATGCCTGTTTGACTTTTATTAAATGAAATTTTATATTTAAATGTGAATATTATCTGACTGTGAAGCATACATGTCTAAATGTAATTGTTGTGTTCTTTTATCTGAATCTATACATGTGTTTATGCATCTCTTATGTTGAATATATTCTCACCCTCTAGTGGCGGGTTGAGCGCCTGCACCCTTCTGGTGTAGATTTGCAGGAAAAAGAAGTTTAGTAGCAGTGAGTCTCTGAGGATGGCTTTGAAGCCTACTCGTTTACCTAAAGCTTTTGGGAGTCTTTACCGAGTCGATGCTCTGATCTGTGACACTAAGGTTGCAGATTTATTTTATTTTAGATTAATTTTAGAAATCTTTTGAATTTCAATTTGATGTTGATACAAATGATGTGACAGTTACTTTGATGTTTTGAAAAATGTATTCCACTGCGACGTTTTTAATTTAAATGAAGTATTAGATGTGTGACACCCTTGCTTGCTCAATTATTTATTGTATTTTTATTCGAAAATAATACGTGGGGATTCGGGTTGTTACATCCTCCCTCATGAGGGCAAGATTGAGGCCGACGATAAAGGCTTCATAAAGACATTTTCTCGAGTATGAGACCTTCGTTGTTCTTGAGTATGAGACCTTTTCCACTTCCTCTCGTATTAGAAGATCTGTCTGTGAACATGGTCCATCTTGTGCACGATTCACTAGTTGGTGGAGTGAGTTCGGCGAGGAAGTCTGCAAATACATGCGTCTTGAGTGTCTTGCACGTATCAAAATATATGTCAAACTCTAACTGCCCAACATATCATTTGGTCATTCTTTATGTTAAATATGGCTTGAACATGACTTGCTTGAGTGGTTAATCTATGTGAACCATAGTTGGATGCACTAAGTAGTATCTTCTTAGCTTCCTGAACGCCACTATCAGAACCAATGCTATCTTTTCAATCTTCTAAAAACGAGTCTTAGGTCAAGTTTGTGCCTTCGAACAAAAGTACACATGATTTTGATTCTTTTGTACCTCCCTCACGAGGGTTACACTTACGACCTCCGAAGAGATAGAGAGCTAAACGAATATATTTTCTCCTTCCATCAGCTTGGACAACACTAGAGGTTGAGCCAGAACATTCTTGAGCTTCATGAAATCTTCTTCCCACCCCTTATTCCATTCAAAGGTTTCCTCATTTCTCAATAACTTATAAAATGGCAGTGCGTGTTGAGCAAATTTAGAGAGAAACATATTCAGAGCAGTGAGCATTTCGTTCAACTTCATAATACACTATTCGGTCGTAGATGTTTCTATCTTGAGGATTGCATTGCATTTGTCGGGGTTGGTCTTGATTCCTCTTTCAGTGAGGTAGACTCCCTAAACAATTCTTGCCTTGACCCCGAAGGTACACTTCTTTGGGTTAAAGGACATGTTATATTGTCGCACACGAGCGAAAATGTCTTCCAAGTGGGTCTCATGTTAGTGTTCCCTTACGGATTTAATGACTATGTCATCCATATATACCTCCAACATGTTCTGTTTCGAAGACTTTGTTCATCACTTTTGATACATATGACCTGCGTTTTTCAGGCCAAAAGGAAGGACATTATACATATAGTTTGTGCCATCAGTCACAAAAGTTTTCATGTTTCTGTCGACCTTGTCCATTAGAATCTGGTTGTAGCCTAAGTAAGCATCCATGAATGACAGAAGGTTATAGCCAAATGAATTGTCCACCAACTTATTAATGATGGGGAGAGGATAAGCATCCTTCAGGCATGCTTTGTTTAAGTTTGTGTAGTCGATGCACATGCGCCACTTGCCACTAGATTTTTTTACCGGCACGACATTCGACGACCACTCACTGTAGTTGATCTCTAAAATGAAACTTGCTTGTAGGAGGCCGCTCACAATCTCCTTTGTTGCTTGAGACTTTTCAGGGAATTGATGGTGCCTATACTAGCTTATGTACTCGGTTGAAGGATTCACTTTAATCTTGTGGCATGCTACACTTGGATCTATCCCATGCATTTCCTTTGTTGAGCAGGCAAATAGATCTGCATTTCCCTTCAAGCACTTAATGTGGCCTTCCTCCATGGGAACAAGGTAGTTTTCTCCAATCTTAACTTTTTGCACAACAGTGTCGTCTAGCTACATGATTTCGAAATTTCCATCTGGTGTGGGCCTCTCAAAGTAAAGTTTTGCTTTTAGGGGAATTGGTATCTCGCAACCTTCCTCCTCTTTTGGATTTTCTTCCTCTTGTCGCATGTCGAAGTCCGTGACGTTGCAATCAAAATGTTGCAGCATAGGAGTGTCATTACTCTTCACGACTTCGCCCTGATGTATTGCAGATGCATCAAACATCTATTGCAGCACCTTGTGGCATATGTTTTCTCCGCCTAGGTCCTCATGAATGGTTACGACTTCTCCCTTATCTTTGTGATACCTCATCTTAAGGTGGACGGTGGAGGTGACACCGTACATGGATGTTATTGTTGGTCTCCTCAATATGCAATTGTAAATGGATTTTTACAGAACTACCATGAACAAGGATTCAACACTACATTCGTTGTCGCCCTCAGCAAAAGAGAACTTGAATTCGACATACCCATATGGACAGGTTATAGTTTTGTTGAAGCCTTGGGAGACAATGTCGTTGTACGACGTCAGGTATTACGACATCAAGTATTATTTCTTTAGTTCAATTTCTCAAAGGTTTCATTGTACATGATGTCGAATGCGCTCCCTTTGTCGACTAAACATCTTGACAAGTCGTGATCGTGAATTGTAGCCACCATGACTAGTGGGAAAATTTCTATTGAAGCACCTTCTATATTGTCATCATCTGTGAGTTTAAGGATGGTCCTTTACTTTCCCAGGCTTCTTGACGACCTAGGCGGCTTAGTGACGCTGAAATCTAGCATTTGAGCAAATTTTCTCTTCATTGTTCCCTTGAACATGTTCCTACACGTTGGGAACCCTCCCATGATGGAGAATAGGAAAATGTGTTTCCCTTCTTTTTATCTTTCTCATCCTTTTCCTTCTCTTTCTCTCTTCCATCCACGTTGTTAATTTCCTTTCTTCACGGAGTTTCTTCTAGAGAAGGAAAGTGTTTCCTCTTCAGGTATTCACTACGGCAAGAGGAATTCCGCGGAGAGTCTTTGTACTTCTTTTTGTAACCTTTATGGTAGTCATCATTGGTGAAGTATTTATGCTTCCCCTTTTTTATTAACTATTTTATTGCATCCTTCGGCTGAAAGCAACCGTTAGGTTATGGCTTGCGCACTTGTGGAACCTCTAGTATTTGGATTTGTTTGTGCACAATGTTTCCTTTAACGGTGTAGCCTTATTGACCATAGTGTCTTTGAAATATGCATTCACGCATTCCTGAAAGAACCGTTCTCACGATGTATTTAACAGAGTGTACTCAAAGAAATGAGAATTGTACCCCCTTTGTCTTCCAGCCACCATCTTAACGTTTGTTGTCACTTCCTTTTTGAAGCTGCTCTTCCTGGCTTCAACTGCTAAACGCTTCTCCACATAATTAGTGTAAGGTTATGCGCAGATCAAAAGTTCATTCATGTCTCTGGCCTCATTTAGTCCCAACTCTTCTTTGAAATTACATCTGTCGCGCATGTTGTTTTCAAAGATGAAGCACTTCAACGTATCGTTCACACTTCAAACTTCAACGCTCTCGCGGGTGAACCTTTCTACGTATTCCCCGAGAGTCTCCTTTTTGCCCTAGATGATTGTGTTCAACACTGCCATCGACTTCACATTCCTTCTCCTAAAAGTGAACTCATCATAAAGCTCCTTCCAAGAATCAATAGAGTCGTTCTCAAGGCCCTTGAACCAGGTCATTTTTGCACCTTTCAAAGAGAGGACAGAGAGCTTACACTTTACCGCTTCCTGCCCCTGGTGGTAATTGAGGACAATATCAATGTGTTCCACGTGCTCATCGGGATCACCTGTTCCATCATAGAATTCCAACTTCAGTGGCTTCTCGAAGGCACGTGGTATGGGAAAATTTGTTATACTCCTTGTGAACGAACCTCATATGTGATAAGAACGACGTCATTGTAAACGTTCTTCACATATTTGATGATAGGGCTGCTAACTTACTCTCACCCAAATAAATGAGAAGTGAGTTAGCAAGCATGCTCCCACTTGCTTTTGACAGAAAAAATAAATCAAATCTTTCTTTTTAACAACAACATAAATAGAAGGGTACTACTGTAATTTACACTTCTCCTTAATATACACTCCTTCCGTCCCAAATTATAAGTCGCTTTGGAAAAAAAATTGTCCTAAATTATGAGTCGCTTCACAGTACCAATGAAGCATTAATGTTACATTTTCTATTATACTCTCTTTTTTCAATTCTTTATTTTATTTTTCTCATACAATTTAATAAGGACAATTTTGTAAAACAACTTGTAATATTTCTTTCCAATACAAAATTAATTATATTTCTTAATACACGTAAAATTGTCATAATGACTTGTAATTTGAGACGGATAAAGTATTTTTATGTGGGAACTTCATATATCTCTGGTTCTCTTTATTTCACAAGTAAAGCTTTTGGAGTTAAAATAAGTGAATTAATATCTTTTATAAGTTAGGGATGTTCATAAGTTGGTAACAACAAGAACGCCACAACTGCACGAGGAAATGATTCTTGCTTCATCAACGATTACATTTTTGTCTCTTAGCTTTTCTAGAAAATTTAAATCGTCTAATTTGGACATTTGTAGCCGTACAACATTTTCGGCATGTTTGAATTGACTTCTTTTTAAGCTTATGCAAAATAACTTATACAAATAAATAATTTTTTTATATGTTATTCATAAGTTTTTCAATGTAATTTATGAAAAAAATAGTTTATAAAGATACAATTTTCATTATTAAGAACTTATAAATTATCATAAAAGCTTATTTATATACGTAAACAATTTTTCATAAATTGGAAAATAAGTCAATCTAAAAAGTTCCAAAGAGGTTAAGTGAGAAGGCAATCCTAGTTACAACATATATCTATGTGCTTTATTGATTAGACCAATTTGTATGTTGGTTGAATGCAACTTTTGTTTTGTTGTCATCTTGATTGTAGTTTGTTATTGATATATTTTTCTTCAATAGGATTATTTGGCACCTTGGTAGAAGAGACACACAAGTATTTGTGTATCTTTTGATGTGTGAGTTAGGATTTAAATTTTAAATTTATTTGTGTATTTATACGATATTTAGGATTAGTTATTTAGGTTTCGCGTCGATAATGGATTAGTTCAAACGGCAAAGAACTACAACCCCTTAAATAAGTGGTCAGAAGTTTGATTGTTGACTCTTGTGTATGGATAAAAGTCAATTGTGATTGGAGAATTCACCTTATGTATCTTACGAGTTTTTCGATGAATATTAGTCACTACTGAACATAATTATCAACTTCACACCAATCAAATGGCAACATCGAAATTATACCTTTATCAACAAAAAAACATAGGTTTCAAGAATGAGATGTCGGAGATTGCTTCCCCGTACAAATTAGAACATGCTAATACAAATAGAAAAGAAAAAAAAAAGTCTTGCTAAAGAATGTCTTTGATGGTATTCTTCATGAATTTTAAATTAAGAAATTATTCTGAAAAAAAAAAAAATCAAATACCTTAAATTCTAATGTAATGAATCGACAAATTTTTATTACCTCCGTCCCTAATTATAAGATTTTTTTTGAAAAATTTTGTCCTTTTTTAAAGACCTCTTTGGTATTTTCAACTACATTAATTATTTCTTTACCAATATAACCCTATTTATTTTGCATCTTTTTCTTAAATCAACAATGAATACTATGTTGAAAACATAAACTAACTCTCTCTCTCTCATAAGGATAAAATTGTAAAATCAATAGTAATTATAAACAAATTTAATACTATTACCAATTTTCTTAATTCCCGTTATTTTGGTAAAAGAGTCTTATATTTAGGAACGGAGAATTGACTATTTAAAATCTTAAAGAGGGTCACAGGACACACGTTATATCATTTCCCATAAAAATAACTTCATAAAAAGACAAAATCCAAATGTAATTAAGAAATCAATAAATAAGGAATATTAAATGCATGTCTTTGGTCAATAATAAATTACTTGAATTCTCATAATTACTATTCAAATATTGCCATCAATGCAAACAATGGGTCCCATCCATTGGATTTAGATGAGTTATTGATATTTAAATTTTAATAGGATTTCCTTCGTCCCAAATTATAAGTAAAAAAAAACTTAAATTATACTTTATTAAGAAAACTAAAACATAAGAATTTGAAGTATAACTTTTTGTGTTATTTTTTTTGGAATAAGTTTCATGGGAATATATAAAAACAATTTTCATTGGTTATTGGTTATGGAGAAAATGGAAGAGAAAGAAAATTAAATATAATTTGCATTTAATTTCATGTGAATAAATAAAAGTTTTTCTTGAAAAAGATAATTTTAAAAAAAAAATTAAATAAGATAAAAGTTTTTCTTATTTGGTTGGGAAAAAGAAAGTGAGTTTTTTTTTTTCATACATTTTTAAAAGGAGGGAGTATGATTTAATACACCATCAAAAAAGATTGTATAATCTTCATTCAACAGGTGTGATCTCCAAATGTTAGTATTGCATTCTCAGTAACAATTAATTAGTCAAATATGATATTTTTAAATTGTGGAAATTTTCAATAGTTAGAATAAGATCAAACAATTCATATTTTGATTGTAATTGAAAAAATACTCTTTATAACATTGTGTGATTAAGTTTCATTGGAAATTGAAACTTGAGTTGACAAAAAATTTATTTGATATATAGAGAGAGTTTTAGTCTCAATGTGTCAATACATTTTCTGTGTGTCAATACATCTCCATCACCATCTTGACGACTTTTTCATTCTGAGAACCCTAGATATCTTACTTTCTTGTTGATCAGAGAAATGCTACCACATAGGCGCTTGAACTTGGAAATTGAGAAATATGTTGACGACAATGATGTTGGTATGTATTATCATTCTCAGTTTTCAAAAATACCATGATGCTTCATCTATGTTGGTTATTTTTTTTCTCATTCATTTTTATATCAAATTTCATATTACTAACGATCTTGGTTATTTTTTTCAATTTTATGGTTAGCTGAGGCATCTATGTTATCTTCAAAGGAGGATGCAGAAAAATCATCTCGCATGGATGAATCTAGCAAAAAGTATGTTACACTATTATTTATTTATGCTCCATTTGCTTAATTCCACCTTCATTAGTATGCTTTAAATCCCACTCTAGTAATTTGCTTTTAATTATTTATTTAACATGCTATTAAATGTAGTTCTAGTTGCCCTATTTTTGTAACTTCAAGTATTGGTCCCCAATTTTTAGATCTGATCATATCATATCATAGTAGTACTAAATTTTTAAAATTTGAGAAATTTTCTCCACTATTGAATTCATGGCTTATTCTTGTGTGTTATGTTGAATAATAAGCTCACAATTTATAAATGGGTGCTGTGAAACTACATAATTTTTTACAGATAAGATATTTTTAAGGTGTTTCATATTTTTTTAATTTTAAGTTTTAACTTGAACTAATAATATAATGATATTAAAATTCAATTTAAGAAGGTTTTATCAACGTATACTTTATTATTCAACTTGACACATCAACAAAGACAAAAAGTTCTAAACTTAGTGGGGACGAAAATTTCTAAATCTTTTAAAATTGGGGGACTAAATTTTTTAATTAAGAAATAAGGGACATAAATCGTGAATAAGAAAAAATAGAGACTCCAAAAGTGGATTTAAACCTATGTAATGACTTTCATATGTCATGGTGTGATGACTTCATGGACAAGATTATGCTATATGTTGTGTATTATGGTTGCGTTAATGGGTTCTCTTGTTGAGTCTTTTCTCTTTTGTTTGTGGATACACAGTTACCTTATGTACAAATGACATGGTTTTCATGAATAAGTTTTTCATATATTTTTGGTGAAATTTAAATATATTTTACAGACATTTATCATACTTGAATACAATATTTTACTTTGAATTTTGAACATATTTTTGTATTTTGTTCATGTATATCTTTGTAGATCTATTTTAACATGCGTAGAATGACCCCAAAAAAATTTTGCGACTCCACAAGAGGAAGTCATCAAACATCTAAGGAACAATTAATGACTTTTTTTTTTTTTTTGACAAAACCTAAGGAACAATGTTTTGGATAATATCTTCTGCTATGTTATGGATAATATATTATTAATTGTTGAGATTTTTTAAAAAAATTTGGCTATTAGATTTTGTATATTAAATGTTTTTAATGTATTTCCTTAGTTTTGTTTTATAACGAGTTGTATATATTTAAAGTATTCCCATAGATCATGCTATTAGTTCTCTAGAGACCTTGATGCATCTTGTTTATTAATTATCTTATCTTCTACACTTGTGTGCAAAAGAAGTGGCCAGAGGAGGAACACTCATGACAATGTTGATAACCCTATTGCCGATAGAAATAATCGCCTCTCCCGACTAATTGAGCATCTCAAAAACTCTGCAAAAGATGAAAATGAGGTAAATTATTTTTTCATAATGTAATATGTCTGTCATATTTAGGGTTTAACTATGTATGATGTATGATTGGAATCTGAGCTATAACAAAATGATTTTTTTATGTTGTCACGATAAAAACGTAACTATGGTTTTAGGATGTATGATGTATCTTGCATGTTTCACTTGTGTGACATAGTTTTTGGTGATATTATTTTAGATAAGAAAGAATGATAAATGAATGATTAAAATATATTATTTAGATAAAATAGAATATTTGATTAAGAGAAAGATAAGAACATGGCTATGATTCTCTAAGAGTAGGCATATAGTAGGCATGGAAATAAAATCATATATGGTAGGCATATTTGACTCTTGAGTTGTTAATGGATAGTGAGATTGAATTGAAATCTCCATAGACCATGTAAACTTTATGCCTTGATATGAGCCTAACATAGTGTTAGGAGTCCAGGAAATGGAAATGAGCTTATCGTTCACGATCCCTAAAGACTTTGACATCAAATTTTTATCCAAAACATTAAGGTTTAGGTATATATGTCCCCTCACTTATATATCCAACGTTTTCTTTATTTTTAGTCAATGTAGGACTTAACTAACACTTGAAACCCAGCACATAGTGTACTATATTAAAAGAGAATTGTGTTCCATTTTTTATATTATTCTAATTATTATTTATTCTGCTTGTTGTTATTCATTATATTTATCACTTTTGTTTAGTAAACATTTTTTTTATTATTCTTCAGTCGGACATTTTTATCAAGCTTCTCTCTTTGGAAAAGGAAAAGGTCCCAAATTTGGAGAGGCCATTCTTTACTTGTAAGCCTGCAACACTAATCAGTCAATTGTATCAGGTATTTTTTTCATGCCCTAACATCATTATACAAGACATTTCAATTTAGTGCCATTTCTAAATTATAATAATAGTTTTTCAATTTACAGTACATTGCCTTTGAAACCTCATTGCAAACTGAAGAGATTGAATTGTTCGTAGTAAAGGAGTGTAACCCTAACATTATATTTGGTGATGCCAATCTCGATCCAAGTAACATTAAGTTTGAGTTCCTGACAAGAGAGGAAGAAAGTTCTTTTGCTGAAATCATTCCTAACAATCTCATTCGTGGCTATTTGGTGATTTATTCAATTTTCATAAAATTATCATGTATATTGTATACCTAAGTTTTAAATTATGGTTTTAACTCTAATTGTAGTTGTGGTTCTTGAGACGTCGACCTAGTCGAGATGTCTAAACTTCACCCTGATGTTTTCCTCACTCTTAGTTCATAAAATAAATAAAAAATTGTAGTTGCGGTTGCAATTTTTTATATAAAAATTTACAAAAACTTTATATGGCAACCTCAAATTTGAAATTTAGTCTGTTCAGTATTGCAATTTTAAACTATGGTTTATAAATTAAAAGAGAAATTCTTCTTGTTTATCTACTATCATTTATATTTGCTAATATTTGTATATGTATGTGTATTGTTTTTAGGTCATTGCTTATAAGAAGAAGGTGTGGGACTTGAACGTGGCTTTATGTTGACTTCAAGAAGGTGTGGGACTTGAACATGGCTTTATCATGTGAACTATGTTGCATATTTTATTTCCTCTTTTGCTAAATAAAAAGAAGACAGTTGGAAATTGGTAAACTTTACATTAGTCTTCCGTAAAATTCTGGGTGTTAGACAATTTGAGTTTGTATTTTGATTTCTTAATCATCTCATCAACATACGAATTTTCTTTCTTGTAATATTTTATAATATATTATATGTGGATTATCTGTGGATTTTTATGAACAATTCAACTATCTCTTTTGTTGTGAGATCAAATGGTATTATTTTTCTCATCTTGTAAAATTTTTCTTTTTATCAATGTTAGAATTGTCTTCCAAAACTGTTTGGGTGTTTTTGAGTGGATTTTTTGTTTGTTTCCTGATTTTTGGTGTCTTATTTTTTTGGTGTAGTTGGTTTGGTCCGTCCTGCTTTTGGTTTTGGTCATTAGGAGATTGTGGGTGGTTTTTTTGTTGTTGTTTTCGTGTTTGTTTTAGTCTTTGCATTTTTTTGTGGTGTTGTAGGTTTTCTTTCTTGAGTTTTGGTTGGGGTGTTTTTTGAGCATCTTGTGTGTTCTTTTTCTCTTTGTACATTGGACACTTCTTTCTTATATATCTATATATCTATTTGCAATTCAAAATGAATAAGCACATGTAAAAAAATTGAAAATTGAAATCTATGCAAGAAAGGAAGATGAAGCTTTAACTATCACACAATCCAATTTTATACCCTGAAGAGAATTAATGATGCTTTACAACTGATGGGTCAATTGTTCTTGTGATCTTGGTCTTACAATTTATCAATTTGATCTAACAATGACTTATCTCCCTCTCTCACTCTATCTCTCTATGTTCAAACTGACCACACTAAGGTGAATCTGAACTTTTGTTTTTCTAAGTTTAATACAATCACACACAAGTGAATCTAATCTTTTCAAATACACTATAAAAGATATTACAAAGGTATAATGGAGACTTGAGTGTATTTTTTATTTTTATCTAATGTTTAAGAAGTGAATCTCAAGTTGAAAGATAAATCTGATCTCTTTCAAGTAATATGTACTTCTGATCTTTTTAAGATCCTGTGATTCTTGACATAAAAGGTTTTTGTTGAGAGATTGTCTTGTTGAGAAGAGTGTTCTCATTCTGATGTCCTTTCTGGTCTGCATCTACTCTTTGGAGTTTCAATCTCATGTATCCCTAGATTTGTAATTTTGATCCACCTGATCTGCAACCTCAAGTATAATTGATCTTCATTCATTTCTTCAAAAGCTTTGATCCTAACTTTTGAGATGAGAATCAGTGAAGAGAACCAATTCTAAATTTTCTTGTTTAGCCATTCTAAAGTGCTTTCTGATCTGCAATCTAAAGTGTTTTTGATGTCTATTATGAAGTTTTTCCTTATTGGAGAATTTGGTTCATAATTAATATTGACATATATAAACTTCAAATATCATATTTCCTTGTTCAATCTTGCTCTTCAATGTTGTAGTGCCCATGGAATGCTTCTGATCTCATTCTAAAGTTCTTCTAACCATTTTGAAGTTCTTTTTAGCACTTGGTGTTGTTAAGATTCATGTTTCTTAGATATCAATGCATTTGTAATATCTTGTTCTAAAAAATACTTTAAGTAACTTGTTAGATCATAACACCGATCAAAAGCATATTGATCAATTTACTTCAATGATGTTTGTCATCATTAGAATATCAACATAAGAGGATTTTATGATTTTTCTCTGCACTTTGCTGCCACAATAATAGATTGTTTTAGTTTTTTTTCCACTTTACCTGTCTTATAGAGAAAACTTCAACTTATCATGAATATCCTGTGTAAAAAATAAGAAATATGTCCCCACATTTTACTATCAATGGATGATTTCAAGTTTTTATTTGTTATCTTTTTGAGTTGTTATGACAGATTATGTTCGTCTTAATTTACTTCATTAATGTTCCTGGTACTTCACGAAATCTTAAGGCTTTGTTTGGATGAGAAGAGAAAGTGTAAGGAAATAAAGTAAAAGGAAATATTGTTGTAGGAATGAAAGTGAGTAGAAAGTAAGTGGAAAGTGAGATTGATTTTGTGGTTGTTTGGTTGAAGTGAAAGTGAGAAGAAAGAAAGAAATATATTTATAAAATGATATATATGCCCTTAAGTAAAGTAAAATATAACAAAGATAATAAAATTTAAATTAACTCTTAATAAAATATAAACGTACGATGTATATCAAATATATAATGATAAATATACCCTTAATAAAAAACTATTCCTAACGTTTTTCAATAAAAAAATTATTATATTACAATATTATAAAATGATAATATAGAGTATGTTGGCATGAGGTTATTTTTGTCTTTTGTCTAATGTTCCTTACTCTCTGAGACTTTCTTCTCAATTTGGGGGAGGGGGTAGCACTTGGGTGTCTTTGGCTTCGGTGCCTTTCGGTGCCTTTGTCTCTATCTCTCTCCTAACCAATAATTCTCTCTCATCAAAATAATTTATTTTAATCATTCCATCATCACTCTCTTTCCTCTAAAATACACTAAAGTCACCAAAGTCACTCAACACAAAGTCACTGAAGTCCCACCCGGGGGAGGAGGATCTTTTGTGGGACCGAGCAAAAAGTATTCTTTCCTTGCTCTTTCCTTGATGCTTTCTTTCTCGAGGGAATCAGTTGTTCCAAACAAGTCCTAAGTGATGATCTTTTATGTAAGTTAAGATGTAGAGAAATCTTGTAACTAAAGGAAGACAATTGGAAATTGGTTAACTTTAGATTATTCTTCCGTAGAATTCTGGGTGTTAGACAATTTGAGTTTGTATTTTGATTTATTAATCATCTCATCAACATATGAATTCTCTTTCTTGTAACATTTCATAATATATTATATGTGGATTTTTATCAAGAATTCAACTATCGCTTTTGTTGTGAGATCAAAGAGTATTATTTTTCTCATCTTGTAAAAATTTTTTTTTTTTTTTTCCAATGTTAAAATTGTCGTCCAAAACTGCTTGGTTGCTTTTGAGCGTAGTTTATTGTCTGTTTCGTGAGTTTTTGTGTCTTTTTTTTTTTGTGTAGTTGGTTTGGTTCATCTTGCTTTTAGTTTTGGTCATTAGGAGGTTGCAAGGTGAGGTTTTTTTTTTCTTTTTCGGGTTGGTTTTAGTCTCTTAACTTTTGGTAGTGTTGTAGGTGTTCTTCCTTAAGTTTTGGTTGAAGTGTTTTTAGGCATCTTGTGTGTTCCTTTTCTCTTTGTACATTGGGTACTTCTTTCTTATATATCTATATATCTATTTTCCATTCAAAAAATAATAATTTGTCTTCCAAAATTGGTTTTTTATTTTTTATTTTTTGAAGGGAAAATTGGATTTTATGACACTGGTGTTTGTTCAAATTTAAATAAGCACTTTTTATTACTTCCCTCAGTCATTTTTATAAGAAAATAATTGATCAACAAAAGTTATGATATTCAACTTATTATAATGAGTTTATGATACATCAATTGGTGTTTTCTCATATGTTTCTTAGAAGAAGCTCTCTCTTCTTGAGGACCAAAAGATAGTAATAAAAAGGACAGGAAGTATTTGACTCATGATATTTTTAAGTATGCTAAATCTATATTCAAATATTAATATAGAAAGTAAAGTTTGAGGGAAAGAAAATGAATATAGATTTTTTCCCCCTAATTCACTAATATTCTGAGTAAATTTTGTCTAAAAATCAAAACTAATATTATGTGAAAATGTCTTATTTGTGATTAATCATCAAAAAAAATTTGTTGACTATGTCAGATTGTTCTTTTTTTCGTTGCATATTTATAAAGCATCAAACTCGGTTTTTTTCTTAAAAAAACACTAAAAATTAATCTATAAATTATAATGCATCAAACTCGCTTTTTTTAGCACAAATATATAGATTAATTTTGTATGTTTGAATTGAGGGTTTAGGAGGGGAAGAAAGGTGAGAGTTTACTTTTCTTTTTTAAGTTACAAACTATATAACGTGTTTTTCTAAAATAAATTAAGTGTAATTGAAGTATTATATGATCGTTTATTATGTTAATTTTGAAAAAATATTTCATAGTATTAGTAATTTAAAAATGAAAAGTATACTCTCCCCTCTCTTCTTCTCCTAAACCCTTCATTCAAACACACCGTAGTCGAATTCTTCACAATCCTGATTCTTAGTATATTTGGCTTAATGCTCTTGATTTTTATCCATCTTTGGGTGCTATGACTCTAGGTTCTGTTAACACAAGGAAATATGTAATAGTAGCTATTTTAATAATAAAAACCTAATCACTAAATATCTACAATAAAATGGGGAAATATGTAAAAGCAGCCATCTGCCATAACTTTTTCAGGGCTTTTTTTTTTGCGCTTCATTTCTCTCTTCTTCAGGTGCAGTTATATAATATGCAAGGATGATAGAAAATATGAAAGCGGATGTGAGGTTAACGGTGGTACTAACATCATTGCAATGACAGTCATTTTTTAAAAAGTCATATGCAATGACAGTTATATTGGATTCTATGGTGGAGCATATTTCATTTTTAAAATAATTAAAACAAACATGTAAACGTTCCCATAAGCTTAACTTAGTTGGTAGAGACATTGCATAACTTCTCCACATTTAAAATGGGTGAGCTCCAGCCACCAGACTATTTGACCAATTAGATATTCCAAAACATCCCTCCTAAGTTTGAACAAGATTTGGTTCACACCAAACGTTTAGTTCATTATTCAACCATTCACTCAAAGGACACATCTTCTCATCTATTACAAATTTATCTATCCTAAAGTATTTTAGTGTTTAGTATCGTGGTCCTCCACCTCCTTTATTTAAAATGCACATTGGATTATGCCCCTCACTTTATTGGATAAAATGCAACACTCATGGTACATTTAGAGGCTCTCGAGGTATTTCTATATGTGGAGGTACTTTTAAAAGTCGTCTTGGGACTTTTATTGGTGCTTTCTCAGCGAATATTGATATTGCTACTTCTCTTCACCCTGAAATAAGAGTTGCGGCATATTCCAATATATTTTCTCATTCTAGAGGTTGCAACCCTATATGGATCGAATGTGATTCTCTTAACTGTTCAAGAGTTATCTAAAAATAATATTGTTCCTAGTAAATTTCAAGGCAAGTGGAATAACTTTGTAAATATTATTATAAACTTTAGATTTAGAGTTTCTATCATTTGTAGAAAAAGGAATGTATGTGTAGAGAAAACTGTTAAGGTTGGTTTCTATGTACATGGTTTAGTCCAGGACATCTTGTTCGACATCATAGTTTGAGTGACTCATAGGGACATCCTTCCTTTTTAAGGAATTTTTCTTGGTTGTTAGGGCAGTAACTTTGCTCCAACCTTTTGCATGTCCCACATCTGCATTCTTCTTGGTAGCCTTTGAGGGTTGACTTTCAACAACAATAGTCTTCTATTTCCTATTCTTCAACCTTTTTTGCTATACATGGAGTTAATCTCCTTCCAATAGGCTCATCATCATAATTCAGATCCTCTACATTCACTATATCATCAACAACTTGATCCTTATTATCATCATCAGAACCATCAACATTCTTTTCATCCTCATTTTCCACAAACATGTTTTCATTAGTCTTTTCTTTGTCAGAACCATCATCAGACACAACCTTATCATCCTCTTCCTCAGAGTTGTCCTTCTCAATATCAGTCAAGTTTTGATCCTCACTTTTCTAATCCACTATTTTCATCATCTCCAGACACAGACTTTTCATCTTCATTGCCATAAACCTTTTGGTCTTCACCATCATCAGTAGCTATCTTACTTTGGGAATTTTTACTATCAGAGGCTGACTCAGATTCAGACTCTATGTGAGGGTTATCTTGAGTGGTTTCGACATGAGCTTCAGGTTGAGCCAAGGATGTCATGACATCTGACGCAACATTAGAATGGGTCACAGTTTTCTTGAGAGCCTCAACAATGGGGTCATCAATAGTTTTAGACACATCAGACACAGGATCACCCACTAAACTCTTGGATGGTAACTTATTAACATCAGCATCAACAAGATTATCAACAATATTAGTCTGACTTAAGGTCTTATCAGATTTAGGGTTATCTAGACTCCTAGAATCAGAAACAGGTTTTTCAAATGTTCCAATCGAACTAACAACGTTAGGGACAATATGGTTACATTCAGAAGTAGCAATATTATGAATGACATCAGGGATTTTGATGGGATCAGTATACAAACTCGTCATGGTGTGAGGTTTCTTAACAGTATGCATAAACTCTATAGGGTCATTAGACTTAGTCTTATTGGTTGAGATACTAAGCGATGAAGAGGGAGTTACAGAGGAACTTACACAAGAAGACTTGACCTTTTTCACAGCAGGAGTCCTGGTTCTTCTCTTGGCAGGAACACGACCGGGAACCACAAAGATAAGAGTGGCATCCGTTACAACTTCAGAGGAGCCTTCCTTAGCACTTGAACGAGTAACCGTGGTCACCAAAAGCCACCAACTACTAAGCAAATATCCATCCCTTTCTGACATTGGTTGCCACACGTGGACTAAAATTTGCAATGTCACCATTGATAATTATGCTCTAGCATTGTAATATACAAATAAACTTAAGATACACAAGCATAATCATTCCAACAATCGACAATGTCTTCAGTCCGGCTGAAATTCTTAACCTTAAACCAATAATGGACTAATAATAACAAATACAAACCTCTGAAATCATGTATACCATTCAGCTTGTTTGATTGATTGGATGTGTTAATTACAATGTACGAAAAGAGTATTTACAATGTAACTATTTACTATTAGTCAAACAATGTGGCATATAGTGCTTAAACCTCCATTCAGCTAATTCAGCAGGTGTTTCATGATAATTCCCTTGATATTGGGATTGTGGCACCCAATTTTAGGCTTCAATCTCTTTTTCTTGACATGATCCAATCACAACGTCCTTGGTGCACAACTCCACTATAGATTATATATTTTTCCTCATTCCTCAAAAGTGGTTAGTGGTGTTGAGAGTAGAGATTGTGGATGTGTCACGTCATCATGCAGTCCCACTATGCTTTGACTCAACTTTGAGCCTTTTATGACCCACATTCTGAGTTAGTTTCCTTCAAAAAGAATCAGTTCCCTCTCCCAATTTCTCTAACATTGCATATCCTTCACTCGACTGAGGGACTTCCCCGCCTAATAGTTTAATCGCCTATTTACCGAGTTCGCTCAACATTATAATTATTTTAAGGTGTAAACAATGTTTTTGGGTGGAGACAAGTGACAAAAGTAATTGAGATTGAGAATGATTGATGATGGTAAAGATGAGTGAGATTGATAGTTTCTTCAGTTTCTGCGATTGAGAGTGAGATGAGAAAATATGAGTGGCGATGATTTTCTGAGATCGAGAGTAACATGGATTTTTACGTGGACTGAGAAGAATAGGTATCTGTAGAGGATTCTTGAGCCAATTAAGTATTGGACCTTGTGAGTGTTCAGCATGACCTTTTGTCCAATTCAAAACACATAATATATAATGTTTGTTACATCAATAACATAGATCACTTGAAAAAATCATGTGTGGCTAGTTTAAATTTAAGGTAAAGAGCATATGGATGTGGGGCTTTAGCGTCTCTTTCTTTTATTTTCCATTTTCTCATCTTCCAAACAGATTATCAATGTTTCAAGTTTCTTGAGTGTAAAATTTGGATATCTATAAGTTGGGCCATTTTTAACAATGAAGATGTCTCTTTTATTTTTCCCTATTTCTATCCACCTTTTAGTGTCTCAAATTTTATGATAATATTATACAACTTTGGTCTCCCACTTGTAAGTTCTATTTAAGAGGAAATTTCAAAGGGGTGAGAAAAGGAAGACTTACTTTTTTTCTTTCCTTTAAATTAAGCATGTTATAAAATATTTGTTAAATTGAATGAAGTGTGATTGAATTGTTATATAAATTATACATAATCTATGTGATGATAACTTTAAAACCAACAGAGCATTTTTGAAATTCCGGCGCGTTAGCTATCAGATATTCAACGTGATGTTCCAACACCAAACACAAATTATGAATGTTGAGTTAAATGTTTAGAACATCGTGCTAACAATAACAAACAAAATCATGTAAAAGTAAAAGGCAAGAAAGTAGGCATAGGTGAATTGTTAACCCAGTTCGGTGACAAACACACCTACTCTAGGGGCTACCAAACTAGGAAGGAAATCCACTAGTGTAGTCCTTATTTTAAGTTATCAGCAAACTCTCAGTTTACAACTTTAGACCTAGGACCTACCCGTACTGACTTCAACCTAGGAACTCCTAGATCTGAGATCTCATCTCACTCCCACTCAATCACACACCCTTGTGATTTCACGATAACAAAACAAATGATGAAGTTACCTTCAAACACAACCTTCGTACTTCAAAGCTTAGGAGTAGTGTACACAATTACAACTCAATAAAACACAGTCATTATTATGTATCAAGGTGACACAAGAAAAGACTCACAAATAACAATGACTCAAAACCCTAAAACTATATTTCTTCAATGACGGCTTGAATGAATAATTAGGTCTTGCGTCCTTGTATAAATACTGAAGCAGTACGGGCTTGATAATCTTGTTGGGCTTCAGAAAACAATACTTATCCATCCAGAGATTAGCTACACACGAATCAGTAACAAAAATAACAACTCCTAAAATGTCGGAACATCTTTAGGAACAAACCATACACATCTAAATTTTCCTAAAGTATTGACACCCTTTTAGGAAATAAACACACAACTGATTCTGGACAAAAAACACGTGTCTTGGCCAACAAGTAAACAGGCGTGGATTCCTTAAATAGATAAAGCGCGCGTAAATCTTGGCACAAAAATAGGGCACACTGAACCGTGCCAGGATGTTGGAACTCCTATCCAACATCATGTATGAATATTTGTTTTAGCAAAAGTGAAGCTAATATACAAATATCCAACAATTTTGTAATACAGTTGTGTGGTAAGAATTGTCGAAGATGTCATATTATTTAGTTTGACATCATGGTGTCAATTGATCCTACTTCTATATTCATATACCATGTTATTCTTTCAATTTTTTTTTTTAAATCTCAAATATATATTAAAATATAAACCTAACCCTAAAAAATTCTCTAAATTCTCTTCTTAAATAGATTTTTAAGTTGGACACAATTACATTATTCGAGAGATCAAAGTGGAGACCAAAGTTGTGTTATCCTGATATAAGAGGGACATGGGAAGAAAATATTGGAGACCTCTTTATTAGGGGTGTTCATCAGTTTGATAAAATCAAACCCAACCGCAATTCAAACCAATCCAAAGTGTTTGGCTTGGACAAACCGAACCAACCCGTTTAAATTCAATCATGTTTGTTTCGGACAACATATTTTAAGAATTCCTTACCTGGTCACCCGGATGCCCCACCCCGTCATGCATGCTCTAGTTTGTATTATTAGTACTTACTTATTATATACCTACATGTATAAATTAAGTCAAATTAGAAACATGATAAGCTAGTTTGGTTTGCAAATTCACAAGCTGAGAAACAGAGAAATACGAACATATTTTTAAGTGTTTTATTTTGGAAGTATTAATAATTTGGCTTTGTATTATGGTATAAATGGTGTGTACGTGAAATTCATTTTTCAATTTGATGTGAGACTTTTATTATTGAAATGTTTTAATTTAATTTAATTTTTTATATTTAACAAAGTTCTCAAATATTTTTGTACTTTTATTTTTTAACATATGCAAACAATCCGACCCAAACAAACCCGTTGTTTATCGCTTTGGTTCACTTTGGGCTTTATGCCAAAAACGTGTGAATCCAACATAAACCAATTTGTGTTCTTTTGATCGGATTGAACAATAAATTTACTTAAAATTGAACCAAACCGGCATACAAATACCCCAATCTTAATAATAAAAGATGAAAGCATGAGTGGTCAAAATTGCTCAAAAATATCAGAGGAACAAAACTAAGTATATCAAAAAAATAGGAAAAACAAGGGTAATCAAAATCGCTCAAATAAGTGAAATTAAAAAAAAAATCTTTTAAACTTTTTAATTAAACTAAACTTAATATTTTCTTCGTCCTATAATAAGTGGGTCATTTGATCATTTTACACATATTGAGAAAAGTGTATATGTGAAAGAGAGAAAAATAGTTATAAGTACCTTTGTCAAGTATTGGTTCATTAACCATTATCATAAACGTAAAGTATAGTTGGAAAAGCTTATTGGTCTTGATTTGAAAAGTGAAATGGATCATTCATTTTAAGACAACTTTTTTTTTTTTACAAATGGGTCACTTAAACGAATGGAGTAATGTTAAAGAGTTCCCCTAGCAGATAGAACACTTGTCACAATTAAGAAAACTCCATTAAATTTTTCTGTGACAACATTAAAGATAGAGAAGAATTGGATTACTTGATCACTTATTTTTATCCTGCCATGAAGTTTTCACATACACTTCCCCATAACATAAAAACACAAAATAAAAATAAGATAATAATAATGATAATAAATGGCAAGCAAAACATAACTTGAGAAATGAATTTGATTCTTCAATGGACCACCATTGAATCCAAATTCTTTAGGCAGAAGTGAATGGAACAAAATGTGGAACAGGCTTGCACTTCAATGGTTTAGCCAAAAACACAGTAACCCTTCCTACTTCTGACATATCAATATCATGACTCTTACCATCATTAACAACCCAATCATAGCATTGTATCAAACTTGCAAGTGT
>Ga0315914_1000780_pt1 | contig 43368 bp, 19 predicted proteins | sample MpolenodulesMG_FD_203920 | JGI IMG/M metagenome (GOLD analysis project Ga0315914, IMG submission 203920) | Medicago polymorpha root nodule microbial communities from Los Angeles, California, United States - elongated nodules | ecosystem: Host-associated > Plants > Roots > Nodule | place: USA... | reverse complement strand
ATTTTATCTATACTTGATTTGATCAAAGCTACTTTACCCTGCTTCAAATTTTATGTATTCCAAAGGTTACTATTATTGATCTTTCCCTCTTCTTGCTTATGTTGTTATCAATTCCTAACAGAGAATGTGGCTGGAGGACAAGTGAATTAGCACCTATATGCTTAGATCCATGTGCAGTTTGTTTGGAAAGGAAATGTATGGTCGCTGTAGAAGGTATAACACACTTTTAATTTACACTCAATGCTGATATAGATGCTTTTACATGGAAAAATGATCTGGACTTTTAAGATGCTTAAACTTTTTATGTGCAACAATTGCAATGTCAAGGAAGCTTGCTCTCATTACCAGAAAATACATTCAAAGTAGATATTCTCAAAAATCTAAATGTTCTATTTACAATATCTAGTCATTTCATTTTGACTGATATATTTATTTACATATATTAAGTAATTGGTCAGGCTTGGATATGTTTTCTACAAATGGTATGATTCTGTCAAATAATAAGAGCAAATAATTAAAAAGTAATGGTGACAGCACATGTTCACACACCAAAAACAAATGGAAAAAACATAACTATGCTTCTATGTTGGTAATGACAACCTTTGAATCAATGGTAAAGGAATAGAGCCATAGAGAAACGTATTTTGCAAGTGTTTCTATATGGAGTTATTGCACGGTCATATCCCTTTCTCACCACCAGACATTGCTCAGTTTTTATTTTCCATGAACGTGTTTGGTGTCAAATCCATGTGATCCTTTTTTCTTCCATTTATTTCATTTTATATTTTCATGTCTTTTCTCTTCAACCTCTACTGGTTTATAATTTTACACCCCATATTTTGTCATATACCTCTTTGTATTTTATTGGCAAAATTATGCCACACATTAGAACCAAAATGACAACGTGATTTTGTTGAAACTAAATGCAGCTAAGTTACAGTGGTCCTATGTGCGATTTTGTCATATACAAGTCAACTCCAACACTAAACCAATATTGTTAATGTGACACCCCATAGACCTATGACATCGGAAATTATTGTTATCGGAAATTACTATTTATGTGGACTAATGCATATGATAAATTGATAATGTAGGTTGTGATCATGAATTCTGTACACAGTGTGCCTTGTACCTATGTTCCACAAACTCAACTTCAACAAGAACAAATGGTCCCCCAGGTTCAATAGCTTGTCCTCTATGTCGCCGCAGTATAGTCTCATTTGTTAAGCTTCCAGACACAAGACCACTACCAAAAGTAATGCAAAGGACAACAACAAACTTGTCCTTAACATTTTGCACGTGTTCAAGTGAAGTTCTTGGTGATTCCACTGACATGACAACACCATTTTGCAAACCAATAACTTCACGTGGATCCAAATTTTCTTCCCCTTCAAGAAGATTTCGTTCCTTGAGTTGTCAATTCTCTTCATTCAGACTCAACTCTAGTCTCTGTTTGGGAGCTGATGTTACTCCTTCATTGGTTCCTTGCACAAGTGCTAGTAGAAGAAACTTAAGGAACCATTTGACAAGATGTTCTGGTTCTGGTTTTGGAAGATCAAGTTCTCAAACTGAGAGAAGGAAATCATCTTGGTTTTGTTCTTTCAATCAATCCGTTTCTACAGGAAGTGGATGCTGATTAATTATTCCTTTTTGGTTCTTTTTATGCCATTCCTTTTACCTTTACAACAATATATTAAAGCAATACAAAAAATTCTAAGTTATATATACATGATTTTAAAATATCATTTTGACACGTTATTAGCTTGTGAATAACATCACAATTGTTGGGCAAGCATTCTTTTGTTTTGGCAACATATTTATATTACTATAGTCTTTCTTATTTCATGTACATGTCCACATGTTTTATGCTCTTGTTTTTTTTTTACTAAACATTTTTATTTTACTTTGTTCATTACATTATATTATTATGTGAATATACAATAAGGCTGTTCGTTTATGCCAATCAACTTAGAAGTTTCTCCACGAAATAAAAATGATCTATAAATAAGGAACATAATTGATCTGGATTAAACAATTGATCTTGGATGATTATGCAGAAGCATTACATGAGGTTCATAAAGAAAATATGTACAAATACACTTCATCATACAAGCTTAGGCAACAGCCATGCTTACAGACAAACATCAACTTATAACTAGATGAAACTAAGCTCAGGAGGAATAGGTAAAGTTAAAGAGAATGGGAGTAGTCCACAAGGTGAGAGGAGAAATTTTTTCTAAAACAACAAAATTAAAAGATACTACTAAGAAAATAAAACTAAAAAAGCCTTGCAAGGTCAAGAAAAAAAATAAAAATAAAAAAAACTATAATAAAGCTCAGTGAGGATATCGCCATCAAAACCCTACCTCCACCTCCAATTTCTACAGTGAAAACCAATGAATCTTATCACACAGAGCTCATACAACAGTTGGAGATGCTTGATGCCATTTGAGGGAGATTCTTGTGTAGTTGGTACCAAAAGCATATTGAGTTTAAGAAGTGACAAGTATGGTGTGGAACTCTAACTTATGGACAATGAAGGATGTGTTTGAGATGTTATAGCTAGGCAAATGCTATGATATAAATAGGCAAGTGGAGTTGCATGAAGAGCAGATGGATGTAGTTGTTTTATTTATTATTTATATTTATTTACTTTAGAATTATATTGTTTTCTCTTAGCTCATGCTAACCTATGTCTCGGAACATTTGTTCGGTAAAAATAGAAAGAAAATATTGTATCAAAAATAACTCTTTTTTAATTTAAAAAAAAAATTGAATTCACAATTTTTAAAATAATATTTTATTGGGTTAACTAAGTTTTTTATCCTTACAAATATAGTGAATTTTAATTTTTTATCCTTACAAATATAGTGAATTCTGATTATAGTGTCTGAAGAATAAAACGAGATGTTTTCTTTTTCTTCTCCACAAAAATTTTCGTTTTGTTTTTTATTCTTAATGAATAATTACTCTGGGCACATTTATAAATATTTTTTGTTTTTTTATGTTTATTAAATAATTGATGTATCTGAAATATAATATAATCTAAAAACTTCATTTATTTAACGAATCTAAAAGAAAACAAAAATTGCTTAAAAATGCAACAAGAGTAAGGATAATTTTGACATGTTTTTGACATTTATTCGACATGATATGAACATACGATGATTAAACATAATAAAAGAATATAAGATGGACACATCTTCAATATTAAAAATGATGATTTTGACATTAATATAAACATGAATTGACCAATAAGGATCAAAACTAAAACATCGGATTTTATTTTTTAGAAATAAATTTAAAATTCGCTATATTTCTAGGGTCGAAAAATTTATTTAACCATATTTTCTTTTATAATTCTTTTAATTTACTGAGTAGAACATGGGAAATAACTGAAACTAGAGGGACTACTGACATTCCAAAAATGTTGTTGTTTCAGTGTAGTTTGAAATAAAAAAGAAGTGGTTAATTAATGGATAAAAAAAACATTAATTGATTTAATTATGTTAAAAACAAAAACTGTCTGTGTTTATGTTTGGGGCAGGGAGAAGTCATGTTTGATTGAAAATCAGAGAAATGGCGACTGATTTGAGTGCAGAAAGGGATAAAGTACAGAAGCAGGAGTAGTGACAAGCAATGTGACTTAACAATTTTATCTGCCTTTTTTTCTCTACTGTTCTGTCCTTTTGAATGATCTTTTACCTCCTTACTCACGTAACCATGAAAGCATGCAAATATTAGTACGAGTGATGTTAAAAATCTAAAAATAACAATTTTTCATTAAAAAATATAATATTTTAATTTTTAAGAAGTTTAATGTAAAACTTTTCAAACATATTTTTTTTTAAAGTTTTTTAACATGTATCTTTAGATGTATCTTTAGAGTACTTGTGGTGCGATTTGGTTTGATTTTGAGACTAAAAATCATTCAAACCTTAAGATAAAAAACCATTCAGTTTGATTTGGTTCAGTTAACTTTTGAAATACAATAGAAACCAAATCAATATGATTTGGGTTGGATCGGTTGGCCGTTGGTGTAGTTTTTTCAAGATGATATTTTTTTGTATCCAACTTTAAAATCAAGTTGAAAAACTAACTCATAACATATTTTGACCAATGTTTTAAATTTCATCCAATGGTACAATTTCGTTATCATCTAACAATGTTTTCAATTACGTAGATCAAATTAAAAATGTGGACAAAATGTAATCATATAAGAAATACATAGGATTTTTTTATTTTTTTTAAGAAAGAAATACATAAGATTTCATCATTCTCTAAATACATTTTTGAAATAAAAAACAAATAAGAAACTTAATAAGAGAAAAAAAAATATATGTTATTCATAAAAGTTTCCATTGAGTTTTTGAGTATTGGTTTAGGCAACATACGTTTAATTAATATTTTTTTATGTTGCAGTTTAGTTTGGTTTTGTTCGATTGTTAAAATAAAAACCACAAACCGAACTAAACCATGTGGTTGAGTAAATAATGATCCGATACATTCAAATCAAATATGGTTTCTTACGATTTTAATTCGAGTTGGTGCAATTTACAATTTTTTAATTGAATTGGTTCGATTTTAAACCGCCTTTTTGTACACATTCTATAGAGTAGTATAGTATAAAGGGAGCATGGTGACTCGAATTTCCAGAAAAAGGAAACAGAGTTAAAACACAGTATGGGACCTGCTTCTGCTTGCAACTGCAATGCAATCAATTCTTCTATCACAAGGTTCAAAAGTTGAATCTCAAACATACGTACAGACATCTTCTTCATTCTTCAGTTTTCATCCAATCACCTAATTTTCATCCATTAATTCTTCTATCTTTTCTTTTTTATTTTATTTTTCCTTTCATGTTTTCCTTTGGCAAAGGGGACTTATTATCAGGATCAGGAAGAGGTTCCCTTTTATTGAGGCCCAGAGACATTTAAAAAAAGGTAAATGAAAAATTAATATTGATTATAGTGATTTCCTCTTCAAGAATTTTGAGGGAAAAGAAATGTTAAGGCGTGTCTCAAAATTTGATATAAGCCAATTTGTAACATAACTTTGTTATTGTTGTTTTTTTTTATAGAGCTTGTACTTGGGGATAAATATAATATATCTATGTGGGTAATCAAAAGGAAATATTGATAAGAATCAATGCATCCATATATAAATCAATTTACTCTCAATTCCCTTTTAAGTAAAATCAATTCGCTCAAACACAATTCTTTCACAACCAAATATACACTATATTTGAGTACTCCTCATTGAACTCTTTCTTCTTTATTTCTCTTCAACCAGTAACACCTAAAGTAAATTCAAATAGTAGATAAATAAAAATTTGACGTTAAAATTCAAATAAAAATTAGTTGCACGGTTACATTTACTATAAATTAAGCGTATATTTAAACTTAAAATGAAATTGACGCTATACGACAAAACGGTTTCAATATTTTTTTCAAGAACTAGAAGTCCAATATTGATAAGCAAATAGGGGAGGTCCCTTGCGAATATGGCAAAGTGTTAGCATATATAGCCACATAGCATCGTCATTTACAGTTACAGATATAGATTCATCCTCATAGTACTATCCCTATTCTACAACTAAAAAGGAAATTAAAAAGGCAATATCAATTGCAAAGTTTTGTTGCACCATCAATCAATAGGTCACTTTTTAGAGCATCCACAATAGAGATACTCATTTTTGGATTTTTAAATGGGTCTCACGTATACACATCACTCATTTATAATTTTTAATAGCTGTATCTAATAAGCACTTAATCACTCCAACCCAGATCTCACACAAAGTTCTTAAATGAGACCCACTAATCAACTATCATTAACTTTATATCATTATATTTTATTTTTTTAATATTAAAAGAGTGTGGGGCCCGCTTAAAAGTGGGGGTCTTAAGTAAGACCCCGGATCTTATAAGACCCTGAAAAAGATTCTCCCCATTTGGGTACCTAATAGGTAACATGTTTTAAATAGTTAAGACCCTCCCAATGGAGATGGTCTTAGCCAGCTCGTGAGTAGAAAATTGAATTGATTCCTTCCGTTATCGAAAACCCACCCTTTTTTTAGTAATAAATCAAAACCCTAAATTGGATTCAGCCCCTACACTGCTAGTTGCTAGTGCTACACACAATATAATAAAAAGCAATAGTTTAATTGTAACATGGAAATGGCCAAGTGTCTAAACTTAAGACAAAGATATCAAGGTTGGTTCACACATGCATGCAGCTAGCTACATAGCACCGATCTTTACTTGCATGTTGATATCTTTGTCTTACGTAGGAGGCTGCAAGCATTATGGAAATTAAAGAAAGTTCAAAGAGAGAGAGAGTTGAAAGAGATCTGATTTTTTTTTCCTGAGAATGTGTTGTCCCATCACTAATTGCTATACCTATCGAATAAGATTTTTTTAAAAGGCTCAACATTGTAAGATCTCTGTGTATATTCCCCTTCTTGCCCCACTCCCACTTTTTCCTATTCGATTCATATTTCACACTTCACACCTCACACCCTCCACTCTCTCCCTATAGTATACAATATAATGAAGAGAATTACCACACTAGTATTTTGGCTTGATGCATGGGTTGGTTTGGTAGGTGAGAATGGATCACTCTCTTCAATGGTAGACCGTTGGTAGAATTCAAGGATTATTTTTCCATAAATAGAAAATGTTAATGCTATGTCACTCGGGAGTGATTGACCCTTTCGACAAATTTTGTTACATTGTTACACTACATATAACTACAAGTTGAGTTTATTAAATGTACATATAAATGCAACTCATCAAATGAAGGAACTCGTTTTAAATAATCCAAAACTCTTTTTAAGAGAGGTGTGTTATTTGAATAATTATTTGCATGACAACATATTGAACAATTATAGATTTACAAAGAAAACTAGATATTAAAACGAAAATCAAAGCAATAGAGAAATAAAGTATAAACATAATATTGTGAGTATGAAAGAGAAAGTTATCACAAAATTGTTAGAAAATAATTAATTAAACATATATCATTTCTCTTTTAAGATTATACATATGTCAATGATTTTTTTTACCAAAATACCTATCTTTTAAATTTTGTAGAGAAAAGTAATCTCATGAAATTAACAATAGAGCTATTATTTGTCACAAAAATTACATCACCTTATAACATATATCTCAAGCTAATGACTTTCTCTTATCAATAGTGTGTTTGGTTTAACTTTGGATAAGAATTGATTCTGAGAGAATAGATTTTGAGAATTGATTTATGTTTGGATTCAACAATGTAAAATTGATTAAACAAACTGAATGTTGTTTGGATAGTTTTGATCAAAATTATTTTTGAATGTATAATTAATAAAATGGACATAGCTAAATACAAGTAAATGGACATAGTTGAATGTATATGTAGACAGCGGCGAAGCTAAAGTCATTTCTAAGAGGGGGCCAAATACAAATATTTCTTTTAGGTAAAGAAAAATTAACTTTTTTTTAAACGTTATATATTAAATTTAAGGGTTAAATATGTTTAATCTCTATACAATTAGGTTTTACGGAGACAAATATATATTCATAATTGGATATTTGCTAAAGAGGCTAACAATTTTTTTCATTGTAAACAAATAAGCTATTTGTATTAAACTATCATCCATTTTGTTTGACTATTGATCATTTTTATTGCTAAAAGTGCTTTATCTATGGTTATTGTAGAGACCAAAATATCAAAATAAGACAAATACGTTTATTAATCAAATATTAGTTGTTAATCTTTTTATTTATGCTAATACTTTACGTATAAACTTCTTTGAGGTAGCTAAAAATATATTATTGGGGTAGCTAACTATAATAATACACTTAATCATTCAATGGAAATACAAATTTTGGGGTAGCTTTGCCCCACCCTTCCATAAGCATTCGTCCATGTATGTAGATAAATACTAAATGTAGATATATTATTTAATTTAGATAAATAATTTTTCTATACATTAATTTAAAAATAATAAATACGATCATTAAAGCAAAAAAAAAATTACAAAATATTTGTTCATATATTTTTTATTTTTTGATAAAATATATTTAAGTTAAATAATACTAAAGTTAGTTACCAAAAATGATAAAATATAACGTAATAGAAAGGTAAAAGAAAAAATATAGTAAATCTGAACGGGAACTCCGTAAAGGAAAATCCAAAACTTGGTAACTCATGACCATAAACATTTTTCGGTAGCTAATTTGGTTCGTTAAGTTTTCTAATTAAATTTGGTTCATCAAATTAATTACAAAGCAAAAAGGATAATTGATAAAGGGCAATAAAAAAAATAATAGGTTGTAATAATCAAAATATAAAATTTATTGGAGAATTGATTCTAATTAACCCAAAAGCAAAGAATTGCAGCTTCAACTAGTATTGCTTTTGGAGGATAGAAGCAATTTTGAAAAGCCAAAAAAAATATGATTGAAAACTTAATTTTCACTTTTGAAGTGTTGTAGAAATATTTTTTGCCGGAAAAAAGCCAAAACAAACAAACACATTATCATCAACAAAGGAGAGAGGAAATAACATTAAAGACAACAAAATTATATATACATATATATAGTTAAGTAGACTAATTGTTGCAAATTCATTTCTAAAGATGAATAAGTGAAAAATCACGTGTCCAAATCTCGACCCCTTGCATATATAATACAATTTCCCTACCAACAACAACAACAACCAAGTCTAATCTCACTAAGTAGGTCGGCTATGTGGTTCAAATTACGCAATAATGTTATTGCATAATCAACAATCTTACAACAAATACAATAACCAATGCACAATCACTTAAGGATTCACAATCTAAATTCATAACCAATGCAAAACGGTTATCAACAATCTCTAATCTCGTAACCAATACAAAACCATTATCAATAATCTTACTACTATAAACAATAAAATTCACTTTTCTACTTATATACAAAAGCTTAAAAACATATTATTTATTCTAAAAAACAACAAACATATTTCAAATCATGCTCTAACACTATAACTTTAATCATATAACCAAACTAATTGTATAAACAATGCAAAAACTATTATCAACAATTTCACAAAAATAAAAGTAATTTTTCTATCTTTTGTAAAGTAAGACCTAAGAGACAAAGTGATAGGGACATATGAAAATTGAAGTAATCAATGTTTAAGAGTTTATAATTAGAGACTAGCCACCCAAGTTGTTATCAACAACAATCTTTCTAGTGTTTGTTAATTAACAATAAACTTCACCTTTCTACTTTATATAAACACTTAGAAACAAATTATTTATTTAAAAAAAAATCATATTACTGGAAATTTTAATTCATGATCCAATAAAAGACAACAACCTAATCGGTTAATCGTATAACCGAGATGTAGATCAACAATTATCAACAAGTTTATAATAATCAATATCAACAATTAAATTCACTTTTCTACCTCATGCATTGTAAATTTCGCATGCTCTAATAAACGATGATATATAAGAAACAAATACTAAATAGAAAAAAAAAAACTTAAAATCAAGGATATATAGAGTAAACACAGTAAAAAAGAAATATAGATAAAAACAACTTTTAAAGATATATCATTTTTACAGGGGTTTAAGTTTTTAAAGATGATACTACAATTAACATAAACTACAATTTGCATGTTATTTGTCAGCTGCCTTATGTGTTTTATTGACCATTGAATATGGTCATTATTTGAGACTTTTTTAACTGGTTATCATTTATATCATCTCACTGGTTATCAGCTGCCTTATTGTTTCTCACTTTTTTTATTCAGGAATTGGAGCATACAGATTGTCCCTCAAAAATAAAGTTTTTATTGTTGAGACACGGCAAAGTTAAGAGTGTGTGAAGAAATTAGACTGACTCTAATGGTTGTGCATGTAAAAAAAATGACCTAATTAGACTTGCCATAAGTAAAAATATAATTGTAAGATTACATACATTTCAAAAGTAATTATTACAAAATGTATTTTCCTTGTTTATGAATAATTATAACTCAAGTTGCTGCAAAATCATTGTTGTAGAAAGAAGTTAATAGGGACTAGGATTAAGCTGTGGAATGGAATAGTAGTATAAGATGAGAAAGAAGAAAAGATAATTTATGAAAAAAGCTGAAAGCTGTTGTAACATTTGGTTGCAAAGTCAGTGAGAAACAATAATCTTATGTGATGATAATATCATCAAATACAGATTTACTTAAAATATTGAACTTTCTAAAATCAAACCGCCACAAAATCATTGTTATGTGTCCAGAAACAATTTATGACTTAATAATTATAAGAATAATTATGAAAGAAATACACGTTTCTTACAAATATATAATGTTATAACTACTTTTTTTAATAATCAAATATTGTAAGTGAGTTTTATTATAAGGTTAAATATGGTTTTAGTACTTTTTTTCTTCCAAAAGTTTACGTTTTTTTGTTACAAACAACCTTTTTAATCTTAAATTTAAGATTTTAATCTTAGATTTGAAGTAATTGAAAGATTAAATAGTTAAATTGAGAAACATGTTTTGCGATATTTTGATTATAAAAATTATTAGTTTGAACAGCTACAATAAAAAAATACATAAATAAGAAACCCTTGCTATAGAGTTTTTCTGTGATCATTTGCAATGAAAAACAATCACAATTTCACACTCTCTATTCCCACACAATTTCATTTGGCTATAAATTTATCTAATTTTCATTTCGCAAAATAAGAAGTTTATATGAAATGTTTCATACTTATTGTATGTTTGGATACACGTCTCTCTTTTTTCTTACATCCCAACGAAATATTACCGTGATTTCATAACTCTAAAATTCATAATTTCTTACTATTCGTGCATTATCGACAATCTTACTACATATACATTAACCAATGCACAATCACTTAAGGATTCACAATCTAAACTCATAATCAATGTAAAACGATTATCAACAATCTCTAATCTCATAACCAATGCAAAACCATTATCAACAATCTTACTTCTATAAACAATAAAATCCACTTTCTACTTATATACAAAAACTTAAAAACATGCTCTAATAAACGATGATATATAAGAAACAAATACTAAATAGAAAAAAAAACACTTAAAATCAAGGATATATAGAGTAACCACAGTAAAATAAAAATATAGATAAACATAATTTTTAAAGATATATCATTTTTATAGGGGCATAAACTACAATTTGCATGTTATTTGTCAGTTGCCTTATGTGTTTTATTGACCATTGAATATGATCATTATTTGAGACTTTATTAACCGGCTATCATCTCTGTCATCTCACTGGTTTATACTTTTCTGACTGTATTTAATTTTTATTCAGGAATTGGGGCATACAGATTATCCTCGAATATAAAATTTTTGTTATCGAGAGACGTGGAGAGTATTTTAAGGAGTTTACATGTGGTTTTCATTTCAGAATACCATTTGTGGATAAGATAACTCACATTCAATGCTTAAAAGAAAGAAAATATTTTATTGTTTCGCAAGATGGTTTGACCAAGGATAATAAGATATTTGGTTTTGATAATAAGAAAATATTATATTGCATGGAAAAAAACTATGCAGATAATGAAATAGCAAAGGAAATGGTGGAATGAGATAGCAGTATAAGGTGGGCAAGAAGAAAACGTAATTTCTGGAACATGCTGAAAGCTGTTGTAACATTTGGTTGCAAAGTCATTGAAGAACAAGAATCTTATGTGGTGATAATATCATCAGATACGGATTTTCTTGAAATGTTGGACTACATAAAATCAGGCGGCCATAAAATCATAGTTATGTGTCCAAAAACAATTTATGAATTAATAATTATAAGAATAATTATGAAAGAAATACACATTTCTTACATATATATATATATATATATATATATATATATATATGATGTTATAACTACTTTTTTAATAATCAAATATCGTAAGTGAATTTTATTATAAGGTTAAATATGGTTTTAGTCCTTCTAAATATATATATTTTTTTTCAATTTTTGGTCCATTTATATATTTTATTTTAAATTTTAGTTTTTTTTTCTCCAAAAGTTTACGTTTTGTGTTACAAACAACCTTTTAAAATGACATGTCATTGATAAGACCATAAAATATGATTAGTTTAACAATTTAACTATTTAATCTTAAAATTAAGAGTTTAATCTTAGAATTGAAGTAATGTAAAGATTAAATAGCTAAATTGAGAAACATGTTTTGCGATATTTTGATGAAAAAAAAATGTAACTTACAAAACTAGTATTATATTTCAAATTGGTTTGAATAGCTACAATAAAAAACCACAGAAATAAGAAACCCTTGCTATTGAGTTTTGTTGTGGTCATTTGCAATATCATTGTCGAAAAGCAATCATAATTTCACACTCTTTTCCTACACAATCTCATTTGCTTCTAAATTTATCTAATTTTCGAAAAATAAGAAGTTTATATGAAATGTTTCATACTTATTGTATGTTTGGATACACGTCTCTCTCTTTCCTCACGTCTCAACGAAATATTATCGTGATTTCATAACTCAAAAATTCTCAACTTCTTACTATTGGTGCATTTGAAAATTGTTTCAATGTAAAAGCAAACTAACACTTAATATGTGTTTGGTTATGCATTTCCGCACCTCAAACTTGCATTTAGACCCATAAGCGTTATTCGTGTCTTCTACCAACATGTTTTGTTTTCTCTTCAAGAATCAATTCCGTCCTCTAAACTTGATTCTACCAAAAGCTAAGAATCTTAGCTTTCATGACAGACTCAAAATCAATTCTTCATTTGTTGTTGGGTTACACTTTTATAATTTCTATTATTCCTTAATTTCCCTTGACCACTGTCACTAGTTCCTCTTACCATAATCATTAGTCAACACTGTATCATCCAAATCTGCTACGCCCAACCACAATATTTTGCCTTCCCCAAGTGAAATCCACAACAACACATATTCATATCCTTAATTGGAGAATTTTGAGAGGGGAAAAGGGAACTTGTTGAGGAAAATCGTAAATTTGGAAGAGAGGTTGAGGGTTTATCTTTTGAGAGAAAAGGGAGAAGAAAAATTGTGTGATGGGGTCACAAAAACCATTGAAGGTTATGGAGAAACATAAAAATTGGATACCTGTTATAATTTTTCTTTTGACTATTGAGATTTTTGTTTTTAAATGCAAAGTATTTTTTTTTAATATTGGGTTGGAGTTTTTCTCGATTGAAAGCAATGGGTTGGAGTTGACATAATTTTTTTTTATTGCCTTTTAACATTTATGATCTTATACATCTTATGACCCTTTTGGTAATTTACACATTTAAAAACAATTTTAATTCAAACTATCGAAACAATATTTTAATGTAAGTTGTTTTTACTATTGAGACATCCAAACATAAATCACTTCACACTCAACCCACTTTTAACCAAAATCAATTCTCTCATATTCAATTTTCTCCACTACAGAACCAAACACACATTCATATTGTTTGGATAGTTTGAATTAAAATTGCTTTTGGATGCGTAATTACCAAAATGAACATTTTTTTTTTTATTTAAAAGTTATTCAAGACTTAATTGTACAAATTGTTAAAGGGCAAATACATAATATAGTAAAGTGTAGCACCATAAATGCTTCAACTTGAAATCGATTTTGGCCCCCTAACGGTATGTTTGTTAGGCGAGAAGTTGAGACGAGAGAGAAAGCTACGAGAGAAAATGCAAAGAAAGTGGTTACTGTTCAAGTTTGGCAGATCAAAGAAGAATTGAAGAGAGAATAAATATGACTGAGTCCCACATGTTTTTTTCTTCTCTCTAAGGTAGTGAAGGAAGTGGAGAGAGCACCCTTTAATTTTCGTTTTTTCCAATGCTGTCCTTTTGTTTCATATGTTTCACACATTGTTATGTAGTTTTTGTTTCCAGACTTCAACATCACGTACCCACCACGTGATTAAAATAAAAAATTTAATAACTAAATCAATAGTTAACTTAATTATCTAAAATAGATATAATTCAAATAAGGCCTACAAATAAATAAAAGTTAAGTCAAAAGATTTCATATTATAATTAAAATAGCTAATAAAAATTCATTTTGAAGGAACTTTTTTAAATCAAGGTTATTTTTGTACTTTTATTAACAATCAACACTTTTTTCTTCTCTATTTCTCTTCTCTTTCTCTTATACCAAACACTACATCAAATCTATTATATTTCTAACCTTTTTCTCTCTTCTCACACTCTCTCTTATCTATTTCTCTCTTCACAACTTCTCTTCTTAACCAAACACACTCTAAATCACGTTAACGAATTGATATCCAGACATATATTTACGCCAAAATTGCTTTTAACACCACATAATCACATTTGATACACTTAAACGTGAAACCAAACAAGCAAATGGACACAAATTTTTTCTTACTAAGACACGATTTGTTTTCACGTTTGTGTCGTGAGTTTGGCCAACTCTCCAATATACTCTCTCCGTCTCACAATTATTGTCTCTTTAACATTTTTTCTTTTTCTCAAAATAATTGTCACTTTACAATATCAATGCAACATTTATTATTTTTTCCATTATTATACCCTTATTTATTGAATTTCATCCAACTTAACTACTTCACTAACTACAATTAATAAGGATGTTTTAGTAAATGCAATTAATTGTACCATTGAAACCAAGACAATTAATCATTTCCTTAATAATCGTGCATAAACATTAAACGACTAATATTAAGAGACGGAGGGAGTATATAGCTTTGCAAAAATCACGAATGAAGCGTCTAGGGACATGAGAATCATTAGTGCACCGTGTAGTCAAACATATACTAAGTTTTCACTCATGAACTTGTAATAAAACAAGGGAAATGTTAACTTGTGCCCTTAAGACACATGTTAAGAATTTCATTAATAGAAATTATGCATTGGAAATTGTGTTAATTTATTGTTCAAAATATTTAATATTAATTTTTTTTCAATAAATTCTTACCACTAATGGAATGACATTTTTTTTCTTCTGAAGAAGCTAAACTAACCCCCTCAAATTGGCACCAAAGAGAATCGAACCCGAGACCTTGAGGAGGAGCACACTCCCAGGTTCGAAGTCAATACCACTAGGTCAACCCAAGTGGGTTACTAATGGAATGACATTAATGCTTAACATGTGCCCTAAGGGTACAAGTTAAATGACCCGTAAAACAATTCTTATTTATCATATTCATAAGCCCGGCAAAATTCCACTTTTAGACATGTCGAATAAAAATAAATAATTACACATTATTTTAAATTAATTAAACATTTTTTTTTTAACTTTCTTGTACAAACTCTTTATCTCTCAACAATTAAGACCACGTCCATCCTTTCAATGACTCGATCTCGATGTCTTTGACTATAATTAAGAAGAGATAATTTGATCCTTAAAAAAAAATTCTAAATAATTTATTCTTCTATAAATCATTTTATGTTCATTCCTTTTAATTATTAGCAATCAAACAAACTTAGGCTAAGGTGCATGAGTCAATGATGCCTTCTATATACATTAGAGAAGTTTTGTGATGCATCAATTTATCAATCCGCTTGATTAAATATTTTCATAGGATGCTATGGGCTTTCCATCTATCTCTCTCTGCTCATCCCATTCTCTAACCCTCTCTCAAATTCATCACCACTAATCCAACATTACTCAAAACACATCGGCTTAGAAAAATTACACCCCCGTATTTTGTAGCTTGAAGATGAAGGAAGATAGACAATAGATCTACCACATGACAACCCAATTAAGTTAGCCACCGAGGTCGAAGGTAAAAAAACAACCACTCATGGTTGCTTCACAACGATCCAAGTAAGCTCAAATATCCCAATACAACCAAGGTCACTCAAATTGTAATTTTGTAAAGAAAAATTATATTTGTATACAACTTTCTTATATCCTTATTTGTTCTCTTCCTTTTTTTTCTTTCTCTATATTTTTTAACCAATAAAAATAAAGAAAAAAGAAATTGTTATCAAGGTTGTCTCAATTGGTTGATCTTTGTAATGCTTATGTGTGTTGGTCAAAGCTTTGGAACATTCACACCATCCTAAAACATACTCATTTTGCTTGGAGAATTTTTCATGATAGCCTCACCACTAAAGATAAGTTGATTCATAAAGAAAGGATGATTGATTATTTTTGTCCTCGTGTGGGAATGCTTATGAAGATTTGGATCATGTTTTCAAAGATTGCACTTGGACGAAAAAATGTGCAGCTTCACTCTCATTTGGGTATTCAGTTTGAGGATCCTTCCCTTATTTTTGTACCTTGTCTTGAACATGTCATATCTTAATCATCCTTAGATATCATCTCATAAGTTCTTTCTTTATGGTATGACATTTAGTTTGCTCATGACAAGTCTTGTTTTGATGGAAATGTCTGCGAAGGATATTGTTCGTGAGGTTTGGACTGTGGTGGAAGACTACAAATTAATGTTGAACACATGTAATATAAACCATTTTTAAAAGAAGTCAAACTAACTCACTGAAATTGACAACATGAAAAATCGAACCTGAGATATTGGAGGGGCACACTTCAAACGCATGTAATATATAATAATTGCGAGCCTTTCAATTTTTCCAGTTCTTGAAACTCCCTCCTCCACATTACTATAAAATTAATGATGTTGCTGACTTGATTAACAATATGTGGGATATAGATGTGGTTATTAAATATTCTGATGGATATGTTACAACACCTGCCACTTGGTGTGTCGAAGACTTTCCGAATTATGATATTGCTGAAACTTTGAATGTAAGGTTGACAATTATGCTCATAAAAAAAGGTTGACAATTATATTTTCTATAGATATGAGGTTTTCGGAGGTGAAGTTTCAAGGTGATTCACTTAACGTGGTTCACAGTTCTCACGACATTTTAAATAATCAATCTTACTTTTATATGATGTTTGCATATTGTAGCCGTTTTGATCCTTTTTTTCATATTTTTCTTTGAGCCATGTGAAATGTAGCTGCTCATCTTTTTTAGATAAGTTTTCTTTATCTTCTTCGGATACAATTTGAATTGAGGATTGTCCTCCTTATACTACTTCTTCCATTGGAGCTGATTTTTTTTGTTACAATGATAAACAAAAAGGAAAAAAAACAAAAAAGAAAAGCTAACCGGAGGATGAAAGTGCTAGCAACATCGCTTATGAGAAGGATGATGAGACCAAGAGGTGGCGCCTCATGAAGAAGGAGACCATCACAAGAAGCTACACGTTTCGTCATGAAATCTGCACATTGATTCCCCTCTTTAAACGTATGAGAAAACATAATATTACTTTGAATGAGCAAATTTTTTTTGGTCATAAATAAAGACAACACATACATAGCTACCTCTACCTCTCAATAGGGCCATTAATCAAATTAATGCAAACAAGAGAATCAAAATAGCAAGCTAGATTCACATAACCCAAATCCTTGGTAATGATCAAGATAGATAATAAAAAGCTCAACAAGCAAGATATCATCCGAACCTGAAATATACCTCGAAAAACCGACAAGAAAAGAATCAGATTTATTGCACAAAACCCCTCCAAACCGAGTTCTAGTAGGAGTACCATACTAGGAACTTCAAACACACCGTACTAGGAACACAGTAAACAAGAAGAAAGGGAAAATGGACGGTTAATTTAGTGTCAATGATGAAGATACACCACTGAATAAGTCAAACTTGCACACAATGATCATCCCAATGGTTAGAAATCATTCTCTACCATGAACCACTATTAAGGTGTCCCACAATAGAAACAACTTGTTAAGAAATCTCTTGTTGATTTAGTTTCACCAAATAGAAACAAAGACACTTATCGAAAACAAGAACAAGAAGCAGATGCAGCCACGAACACAACTACAAAAATGACACTCCTTTCTTCACTCTGTTCTTTTCCTCCAATTCATTCATCTTCTCCATTTTCAAATTCTGCATTAACATATTCAACTTTTAACCTTAGAACTCAAATCCAATCCTATGCTTCTTCCACAAACATTTTCACCCAAAAAATCGACACCTCTTTGATCACAATCTCTGAATCTTTCTACGATGATGAATTCTGGGCTGCTTCCTCTCTTCGTGTTCGTTCCTTCAACCAATTTCGTCCAGACACTTACGGAGTCCAAGTGAGTTTTTTCACTCCATTTTTGTAAAAATATGAAATTTTAGCTACTATTATTGTTTTTAGCTACTGAATTGCAAAAGGGTGTGTTTGGATTGTGATAAAAGATGGGTTTTTCGTGTTTGTCAAGTTCTGTTAGGATCATGCTAAGTACTTGGCTGAACGTGAGTTTGAAGCACTTAAGGAGCGTGTTTCAGGGAAAAAAACGGGCTTTAGAAGAGTTTCTTGCATAAATGCTTCTCTTCCTATGTCACATTTATCTACTCTCTATGATGATTTATGTTCTTCATGTAAGGTTTGTTTATTTCCTTGATTTTAATTCAATGGAAATGTGTTGTGCAATGTATATTTGATTATCAGTCTTTGGTTTATTGTTTCTTAATAACAAAATTGATTGTGTTTTTATTGAAATTTTATAGTATTCTGCTAGTGGAGAAGACAGGGTTGTAGTTGGTTCTCTTGATCTTAATCAGTGCTTGAGTCTTCCTGATGAAATTGTAGGGATGAAGCCAGAGGTATTTTTCATACATTCTAGATTTCTAAGTCTATACGTTGTATGTGTGTCTATCTCCTGTCTGGATAAACGACAAACGCTTATTGTATAAGTGCTTATTTATAAGCTATTTTTATAACAAAGAATGAAATAAAATCAATTGTTATCATATAAGCTATAAGTTGTTTACATAAGCTGTCATGGAGAGCTTATGGAAATAAGCTGAGATCAAGTCATAAACACTTCATAAATCATTTTCATAAGCTCTCCCAAACAGTTTTATAAGTGCTTATGGTAGATAAGTTCAAATAATTCAATCCATACAGTCCCTTAAGCTTGTTTTGGATGATCAAGTTTTGAATTTTGATATGAAAATTGATGACTCTTCTATGGCGACTAATTTGTTCAATGCTTCCTCCATCAAATTGTATAATGTTTTACTGTCAGGTTAGTGGAGCTGATACTACAAGGGCGTACCTTAGTAATGTATGTGTTGCTAGAGAGTTGCACAGAAATGGGTTGGCATATGAACTTCTTGAAAAGTCAAAGTCAGTTGCTCGTAATTGGGGTAAGAAACAGTCAACTGCTAAATGGACGTTGCTATTGTTGTTTTCACTGCCTTGGAAATGGTCTATTTATGCACATCTTTTTCAAGTGCCACTGCCATTACCAATTAGATTGTATCAGGGAATTCAATCGTACTTGTAAGTGTTGGTTTTGTGCCTTTAAAAGGATTTGGTACTTAGTTGTTGAACTTTATAAGATATCAGGGAACTCTTAGTCCTTAATCCTAACTATTTGTATTGATACGGAAAATGAACACGTGTAAAGAATGTCCACATAAGACTAAAGAAAATTATAAGTCAGACTATTAAACGAAATTTTGAGTTAAATGGTATATCTTTATATATGATCCATGCTAGGAGTTAAGGGTGTTGCTCAATCTATGTAGCGACTAGCCAACTTTGTCTAGTCGGAGAAGACTTTAATTGTTTTGAGTAGGGAATATATTTTTTTTTTAATTTAGAGTTTCTTTTCCTACTCACCTAATTTTGGTCAATTTAATCATTATTGGATGTCCCATGATAAGTATGAAGTCTTGGAGATGATCTTTGATTGTAATACTCTCAGCATGTAATTTAGAGCTAAATAATTTCAATATTCAGAACTTTTATATTGGAGTAGTATTCTTGTATCCCTGCAAAACGAGTCTTATTGATGACAGTAGTAATGGTGTTGTTGTTCAATCCATGTAACCAACATTGTCTAGTGGGAAAAGACTTTCATTGTTTTCGTTAGGAAAATACATTTTTTAATTTAGAATTTCTTTACCAGCTCACCAAATTTGGGTCCTATTAATCAAAATATTGCATGTCCAGTGATAATTAGGAAGCCTTCGAGATGATCCTTGAATATACTACTCTCAGCATGTATTTTAGAGCCAAATAGTTTCAATATTCATAACAATTATATTGGAGCAATATACTTGTAGCCCTACAAAACGAGTCTTGTTGATGATGAAACCTCTCCCGACCAAGCCTTCCAAGAGACTTGTCTGCTAGAAATTCAAACAGTTTTATTGACTGACTATGATTAAGTGTATTTTGCAACTTGGTTCTTTTGTAAATAGTAGGGTAACTATCATAATCAATTAATCACGGCAAGAAAGAAGCCAGTTATGTTTTTCATGTTGTGAATCCTAACAGACAATATTATGCCAGTTATATTTTAAGATAGCATGTCTTGATGTTTATATTTTCCTTAATGGGTTGAGGTCATCTACTGTCTATGAAAAAATGGCATGCCTGTTTTTATTTGACTGCTTGTAAATTTTTAACGTCGATCAACCAAATTTTGTATGATCTTGGTCTCGAACATAATGGATGGCTTCCAAATTGATAAACAATGGTATGACTCTGGCCATTGTCAACAAATTTTAAAATATTGTTCCTTGAGATAGAAAACTCCAGTCCAGAATTGGCTTCGACCTAGGTTTGGTTATGTTTGGCTCGCAGTAGGGAGGGATTTGGTTTCCATAAACTTTGTTCAAGAACTGTATTGAACTAAATTTGAGATCCAAACACCATTATCATCACACACCCCTAGTTGATTAGATTTTCTTTTTTGATTTATTAATTTTTTGTGCCATGAAGAACCAAACATCATAGAAAACAATTTTGCCTGCTGTCTTAATCTGTTTTAAGTGAATTGTTCATATATTTGTTGCGGTCCATGTAGATTCCAAGTTATAGGCACTCTAAAATTTTCTGAATATTCATCAGTATATGAACTAAGGAAAGACCCTGGGATTTCTACATGACAATAAATATTGGACATTTCTTAAACCAAAAAGTGGTTATATTGACTCCAATTTTGTGTGTCTTTCAGGCATAACAGATTTGTACGTCCATGTTGCTGTTGACAATGAACCAGCAAAGAAATTGTACATGAAGAGTGGGTTTGTTTATGAGAGTGATGAACCGGCATGGCAGGCAAGGTTTCTTGATCGACCGCGAAGACTTCTGCTATGGATGGGTCTTTCAATCACCTAATTTGATGGTGTTGTTGTGTCGGGTTTCCTGTGTGACTGTGTTAATATGGCTCTATCTATTCGTTTGAAGTTATTTTCAAAACATTTCCACGTGTTGCCTCATTAGTTTTCCTTCATTTCATTCATAAGCCATAAGTAAATCTGGCGGCTGACAATTAAAGATCCATTGTAAGAAATGAATTATGAAAGAAATGAATTACGAAATACACACAGTTGCTTTCCCTTGATGATTATTTTTACAAAAAATAATAGCAATCATAAACAACTTTGATCATATCTTATCAATTGTACTATAAACAGATGATGTATATCATATATACAGACCTTGCACTTGCTGCGCATATTTTTAGAGAAAGTCTCGTATAATCACAAGCATTACACATAACTGTTAGCCACACATCCAATGCGATGATGATAACTTGCAAAATCTTTGAGGAACGATGCATGATGGATTTGAAGATTATGCTTGATTACATTTGTGTTCAAAATTTTCCTCGATATAAACCTGTATTTGGGAAAGGAATCCACAAAAAAAAAACCTTTTTGGTTGAATAGGGAAAATAGAGCAAGGGAAACGAGTTGGTAGTTGAAGTGAAATAAATCTTATGTATGTTTTTGAACAAAAATAATGTTACGAGTTGTCATTTTATTATTGGTTTGTGACTAATAATTACGTGTTGTGCTTGCGACTACACAAGACCTTTCTCAGCAATAGTCTTTCATTCTAAATAAACTTCTTTTTAAAAATTAACACATTGCTATCATGAATTATTGCTAACTTACCTAAAATTAACACGTTTTGTTTTCTAATTCGAATGATTGGCTCAACTAATGGTTTTGCCATTATATATTTGTTCCCTTAGACAGGAATTAACCCTAACCTACTGATGCTAATCAGAAAATGATCCTGAGAGATGTGGGTCATCTTTCTTAAAAAGAAAATGTCAACATCTAAAAATACATTAGAGAATCATTTACATCTGTCTACAAAATTTTCTGGTAAGCAATACAAAATCAATCACCATAAAGTCATTTCAGAGACATCAAATTACAACAGATAACATTAGGAACAACCAACAATGAACGGTCACGATACTGCCATTTGCTGCACAGATCAGATGATGCTATCTTTTTGAACATATACAACAATTGAAGCTTGAAGATCACGGTCCACCTTGAAGTGAGCATTAAAAAATCTTTTTTCCTGCAGATGAAATTTCAAATTAGAAAACAAAACGTGTACAAATTGCCAATATTTAGAGCAAAGATTAACTTCGGACAAACATGTAAATTACCTCTCTGTAATCAAATGAAATTAAAAAACTTCTCAACTTTTGCTCTTCTGAATCAAACAAAACAATGTGGCTGGGAAGGGACCAATTTTGTGCATATTTTGACATAAAAGATGCAGGGTCCATCATGAAACGGTCAGACTCATCTAGGACTCCTTTCTTTGCACTGCTGAAAATGATACATTAACATCGATTATGAAATTAATTTAGTTTCGACTAAGATTAGAGGTCATTCCAGAATTATTAATTCCAAACCTTGGCGTGCAGTCAAGAAACTGCATTGGCACATTTTGATGCAGCATAGAGTAGTATGGAGTGGCATGGCAAGGTGTTAAGAATAGGATACTTTTCACGTTCCCTTGAAAAGCTTCTCTAGCAAGGTGGTTCATGACATCCTCAGGTCCTCTCTGTTGAGAAAATAAATAATATATATAATTAACATTTATGTCTTCCTTAAAAAAAAAAAATTAACATTTATGTCTAGATTTTTACAGAAACAGGAAGAATAAACAGTAACAAGAAAAATCAATAATTTGAATACTTGGAGAAGAGAGAACAAGATACCTGATGAACCAAACTCATATACAAAGCCATTGGTATATTGGTAGCAAGCAAAAATAAGATAGCAACTGTCATCTTGGGAGGACATTTGTTCTTCTTTTTTGAAAACCCTTTTCCTTTATACTCCAAGGAACCGGCACTGGGATCTTCAATCACAGCCAAAGAATAACCAGAGAACATCAGAGCTATGGGAAGAACTGGCAAGACGAACCTGTATCTCAGTAATTACTAATTATTATCATTAATCAAGTCAAACCAATAGGCCAGGTGCATGTAAACATGCATATGTAAACTTTTCAAATTGAAATACCTGAATTCCTTGTGGCCTAATATACTATAGAAACCCAACACCCATGCAAGGAGGCCAGAAAACTTCCACTGTTTGGAATAAACAATACCAGCTATACAAAATGGTAAATGAGAGAAAATCATGACTGTAAATCCTTGAGTGAAGTACCAGTGCCACTTGTGGGTTCCATAATAGTCTCCGCCCGAGGAAAGAAAATTGAATTTTAGAAAATTAAGTGGTACTAGAACCCATGTGCCATACATAAAACGATCCAATAAGCAAGTAAGCCCAAGTACCAAGGTCCTGATAGAATATAACAGAAATAGGAAAATTAGATATAATGATATAGAATTCTGTAAGATCCCAAGTAATAATAATTAAGATTTTTCCAAATTGGTAGTTCCTAAAATGGTTGAATTTCCATCCAATGGAGTTATTCAAAGTTCATTCGGAAGGAAAAGCAACACAGAATTAAGAAAGTAAATCTAATGGACACTTAGAATGTAGCCAAGAAGAGGGCTACTGAATCTGATTGCAACAGAGTTCATTTTTCCATAAAAATGTAACTTTTTTTGACAAGTAATTATAAGCCGTGATTTTGAAAACTTACAGAGATGCTCAAATTGAATACAATTTAAATTCACCATAATTTGAGTTTCTAGTGATATTTTCTGACATAAAATGTCTGCAAACTTTCAATAGAACTGTCAAAACTTAACATGTCAAATTGATGTAATTTTAGTAAGTGCAATACAATAAATTTCAAGGCATATTTGTAAGTTATAGTGAAACTCTTCAATTCAGTAGCTACCCAAATCTTATTATTTGGATACAAAAGGAGAACACAACAAAATAACAAAGTTCAGGCATCTTTACATGCTCCCCCTCGTGCCATGAAGCTTTCTGAACACATTAGGGAAAGTTTCCCTAGGTCAAAATCAAATTAGAGCGTGTGATAAATAGTACTACGCTGCTATAGTTGTTGTTTGACATCATTAGTACTAAATCATGTAGTGTGAATTATTAACAATTTTTTAAATTTCACAACGCTATAGCGCCGATATAGCTGTTATTTGATAACATTGTTAATAAATGGTTCGAAAACATACCCAATAGGAGCCACCTCCAAAATAACAAACTTCAATCTGTCGTGTGCATGAAAAAGCTCAAGGAAACCAACATACATCCATGTGACTGCACTTGTTGGCCTAATAGCACAAGCTAATGCTGCCACAAATAAACCCCACTTCCTAGAAACGTAGGAACTTTTCCCCACATAAGTTCTCATACAAGGCCAGTAGTATAAAGACACCAGCGTAAAAACAGTCTCCAAGCTATTCGACAGTGTACGAGAAAAACAATAAAACATAAACCAATTCGTTAGCTGGGAAAATATCTAAGAAACATAGTTAAGGTATCTGTAAAAAATGTTTCTTTCTATATTCAATAATGCAACAAGAACTTCAAACATGAAACACTGTATCCAATGAAATAAAACAGTAGGATACTGCCCATTTTGCAACCGAGTGACCAAAGAGAACCACAGAGAGTTTATACAAGTACAAATCCCCAACTGCAGAGAGCACAGACTGCAGTAACCTTGGAGCCCTCATCTAAGAAAAACAATACACATAGAATTAGTACATGTTCGGATTTATTTGAGTTTATCAACTAACATAAGCACTCGTAAGATTCTTTCGATGAACGAGCTTATAGAAACAAACAACTTATGATATGTTCACAAGATGTTTATAGCTTATTTCTTATTTTTCTATAAGTTCCGGGTTTATGAAAAATAGTTTATGTAAAGAAAAAAAAATCCTATCTAAACATATATTATACTATAAGCATTTTGTTCTAAGAACTTAATAAAGCTAAACAAAGATTAATTATGAAGATATATAGCTAATTACCATAAACCAAGGGGTATCAAGATGGATTAATGCGAGAAAGTTGTAAAGAGGAACAAAGAGAAATGGATGAAGATAACTTCGAATACCCTGTTTCCATTCCCATGTTAAGTGACCGTATCTGAATGCTATTCGATGTGCAACTTCAGGACCTTGCCAGTGTTCATCTGGATTGAAGTAACTCTGAACTAGCATTGAATTCAGCATTCGAAATGCTAAGCAGAAAAGGAAGATTCGTTTATCTGAATCTGATTTCGGGAAATTTGGAGTTTGGAGTTTATTTGTTTGTGGTGCATCTTTGTAATTGTCGCGTCTTCGTCTCATTGTTACAATTTAGATGTTCAAATCATATCAGATTGAGAAGGATGGATGTGAATCGCCGGCGGCCTGTGACAGATTGATGTGAGGCGGAGGGCGGCGGTTGAAGGTTATGGCGGCGTACGGCGTCGGAAACTGGTGGTGGTAGGCTTTCGGTCGAAGAGGCAACGGAGAAAGGAGGGGGAAGGTTGTGTTTGCAGTTCGCGTTTTGTTTTCTGAGTTAAACTAGCTTTTTTTGGCCCACCTTATTGAGTTTGAAGAAGCTAAATTAACCCATCCAACATCGACATCACGATAATCGAACCAGAGATAAAAGTTGTTAAGAAGGAGGACACTCTCGAATCCCAAGTTAATATCACCAAGCCAACCCAAATGGGTTCATTGCCTCACCAAGTATTTTCCATTTTCTTTACCTATCTTTTTGAGGAAGAGTTATATTACCAATTCTCCAAACACAACATCTAGACTACTATTGAAATCGAATTATCAATGAATAATTTAACGCAAGATAAGTGCTATAAACACTCTCTTAATGAAATTGTGCTTCCTCTTTTTGTTACAGACGCTCTCTTTTTAACATTCACTATAACACATACTTTTTTATTGAGTGAAGCTCACGTGAGTCTCACACTTTAGAAATGAATTCGACATAAAGTCGTGATATCCACATTGACTTATTTAACACAAGAGAAGTGTTACAAACACTCTCATTTTAACATTCACTCTAACACATGCTCTTTTATTGGGTGAAGTTAATGTGAGTCTCACACTTTAGAAATGAATTCGACATAAAGTCGTGATATCCACATTGACTTATTTAACACAAGAGAAGCGCTACATACACTCTCTTTTTAACATTCACTCTAACACATACTCTTTTATTAGGTGAAACTCATGTGAGTCTCACACTTTAGAAATGAATTTAACACAGATTACTGCTCTCCACCCAGCACAAATCACTCGCACCCTGCAGCCTTACCCAAAATACCCATGCGTTAGTTAACTAACGCAAGTGTAAAACTATGCGTTAGTTAACTAACATTGCGGGACTTAAGTCACGCAAGTGTAAATCATTGCGTGAGTTAACCCACGCACACTGTTAACACATGCGCGAGTTAACTCACGCCCAGTCTTTGCAGAAAATCAGAAGAGGCAGAAACCTCTATTTTCCCTAATTTTTTCAACCCTTTTTTCATACATTCATTCAAGCATACATTTTTCATCATTTATTCAAACATTCATTCAATCAAGCATGAATTCATAAGTATATTACGTAAAAAAACAGAATAAAACAACGAATAATGTCATAAAAACGCTAAAAAGCGCAAGTGTAATAGGTTTACAACCAAATCCAACAAAATGTCATAAAAAAAACTACACAAGTCATACTGGTCCATCCCGTGGACTCCTACTCCTCCTCCGCGGAGCCGGCATCTGCTCCAGCATGCTCCACTCAGACTGTATGCCCTGCATCAAGGGCATAACTTCCTCTGGATTACGAAACACATCAGGATGCCCCATTGCACAGTCCACTCTGGCCCTGATTTTGCTGATGATCTGGTATGGTCGGGAGGATGTCTGACCCACTGCTACTCAACAATAACCTCCTCGTAAGGAGGGACAGGACAAGGAGGGGCATCAGCTGCGTAGTCAGGAATGGCTGCAGGGGGGTTCACAATAGGATGTGATACTCTAACGAACCATCTCATTAACCCCCTAATATGAGCCCACAACTGGTTATCGGAAACCGGGTGACCCCTCTGCTGATGGCTGAGGACATGTAAAGCAAACTCCGTGAAGGCCATGGCCATGTCATATGCCTCAAGAGCCTCAATGTCTGTAGGAGGCCTGGGTCGTGTCTGGACATATCCGTACTGCCTAAGAACCCGCTCTGGAAAGTGACAGACCATATTGTCGCTGCCGGCCATGATCCATCCGGAGTACCAGCATATGTCCTGAAAGGGCGTGATGTGTCGTCGTCTCTCGTACGACCTCCAAGTGACATGAGAATGGTCCAACAAATCAATGGCAGCTCGGTAGTGTCCATGATTAGAAAAGCCTCTGGGAGGTTTCCATTGACTCACAAGCGGGGCAACAGTAGGGTCGTAGGCATCATCTTCAATCCTCAGAATGATGTTCGTGAAGTGTGTCAAAGTTCATCCCTGCAAACATAAAGAAATAAATTTATATCAACACAAGTATTATACAAACAACTATACATTTACGATCCAATAAGTAAAAAAGAAGAAAAACAAATATTACCATAACTAAGGTCATGTAACCACCACAAGAGGCCACAGATGAGTCGGAGGTAAGAGATAGCTGCTCATATAGGAAAGCAAGTCCCATCCCACCCCATGACTAGCTATCCAACTCGTCCATATCTTGTAGCGCAAACAGCCACAACAAATTAATGTTTTTGCTGTTCTTGTCGGAAAAAATGGTCTAGCAAAGCAAGAGCAACAAAAACGCCTTAATGCAGGCCATCCTAACTTGAGCTCGCTCGTCTTGTTCCTCCTGTGTGTCAGGCTCAAGCAGCCAATTACGCCTATTCAAGAGCTCCTCGTAGCGCCTCTTCAGTACACCAAAACTAACGTGAGCAACACCCTGTTTTGTCATCTCTTTAGCGGCAGCCTCCGCTGTAAAAAGTAGGTCCACTTGCATCATCTCTAGCCCCTCCTCACGGGTTAACTCTCTATCAGGAAGGAGCCTCCCAGTGATGGAAATGCCTAGGAGACACGCCACATCATCTAGTGTGATGGTCATCTCCCCAACAGATAGATGGAAGCTGCTGGTCTCCTCATGCCATCTCTCTGACATCTCACAAACGAACCCGTGAGAGATGTTCTCGTACCCACTAGTCAGGAGGGGAGTAAGACCGGACATATTCACTTCATCCCAAAACCATTGATTTTGTGCACAAGGCTGAGGGATTGTCAGGTTTTTAAGGCTCAACTTCTTCCCGTGCGAGATACCTTTCACCTTATGTTTTTTTCAAAACTGAAATAAAAAACAAAAAACAACACTGTTAAATAAATAATAAGTAAAATAAAAATTAAATATATTCTAACATAAATTTTAATTCCAACATTAAATAAGTACAATAATAATTAGAATAAGTTGTATAAATAGTAAAAGAAGTAAAATAAACATTAAAATATACTTACATCGGCATCGACCCATATCCTGCATGCCACATGTCCACCAAAGCGAGGTAAAAGCATGAGGTCAGAAGGCCCCCCTGCATAGCCGTCTTGTCCGGCCTCGTACACTACCCTCGGCACCCCCTGAAAATGATCCCACCATCATGCTGCTGAGGCTGCTCAATATCATCCTGCTGCTGAGGCTCCTCAATATGAGGCTGCTACTGCTCAATATGAGGCTGCTCCTGCTCAATATGAGGCTGCTCATGATGATCCTCATAATGATGCTGCTGATACGCATCAAACTGATATTGGTGAGGCTGAGGCTCCTCAAAATGATACGCCTGATCCTGCGCCTGCTCATACACCTCATAATCCTGCTGATACTGTGTCGGGTCCACCATCTCGGATGGACTCGTCTGTGACGTTTATCCCCCAGCAGCATCAACTCTACCAAGTCTCGTCCCCCCACCTCTCCCTCGACCAGCCATAGGAGGGCGTAATACTTGTTTCTCCCTCCGTAAACTACCAGTAGGGGCAGGCCTCCATGCCCTAAATCCGTCACTCCTATCCTGAGGCGGCTCAGGCGGTCTCTGAGACGTATTCCTCCGAGACATATCTGCACAACATTTCCAACAATTGAACAACAACAACAATTCAATCTGTAAACTACCACATTGTCCTGAAACTAACTATAATCAACATTAACAAACATATTTCTAACTAATTTCATCATTAACAATCCAAAAAACAAAAAAGAATATCATTGAGACATTTTATCAAACACATAGAGTGCAATTTTCAAACAAGTAAGAAATCTAACAATTTCTAAACCAAAAACTATCACACTGTACCCTAAACAACATATAAAATACAATTCCTAACTTAATTCATCTTTAACAATCATCAAAACTAACATGCAAGCCAAATTTCTAAAAACCTAAAAATATCTAATTTCTTCAAAAAATCACAAAATTTGAACAAAAATTAAGCAATAATGTAGAATAAGCAACACTTACTTGTTCAATTGCGTGATTTGATGATGATTTGCTTGAGTTTGGTGAAATTCGCACTTGGAGGGAAAAATCGTATTTGAGAAGTTTGAAAATATGAGAGTTTTGGTTCTGTTTTGCTGTATAAACACTTAAGTCACGCTGCGTGACTTAACTATCGTGGCGTGACTTAAGTGGCACAACATCATAATGTGCGTTAGTTAAGTCACGCAACGTGACTTAACTAACGCTGGGGCATTATTGTCCAATCAGCTGGGTGGGAGCGAAACGTGCAGGGCGAAGAGCAGTAATCTTCAACATAAAGTCGTGAGATCCACGTTGACTCCACCCAATAATAGAGTAAGTGTTAGAAAACAAATGTTCATAACATTTCTCTTTATCACAATTAGTACATTTGTAGTTATTAGATATTATGATCAAATGATTCAAATTATTTTAATTCATATTTTAGTTTCTTTTTAAGCGAAAATAGCGAGTTTAAAATATGGATGGTTCAATATTAGTCTAATGATAATAAATATGTTAATCGTATGAATGCGTCAAATTATTGACCGGAGGCAATTTAGGTTCATTGGCATGTGTATTTATTTAGTTAATAGATCTATCAAGTATTTTAGGGTTAATACAATCTTAGTACTATATTAAAGGCTATCATTTGTATATTTATAAATGCTCTTATATAAGCACTTTATTTCCGTTGGATGGTGGACAATGATGAAGATGGTGAGGTTTACCTTTTTGTCTACGAAGATAACGAAAAGAAAGCTTATCTTATTTGTTACTTGTCTCAAATTATAGAGCTTGAGCTAACTAAACGTGCATTTTGAAGTAAAAGAGAAGAGTCCACATAGAAAACACCAGTTGGTCGGTAGGTACATTCCCCGGGGGAAAGGTACCACAAGGACATGATTGTTTCACACAAAGTTAAGCATTTCATAATGTTAAAGTAATCAAAACCACTAAACTTACTATTTGAAGATTAACAGCTTGATCTCTTGGACATTCTCTTCGTGCTCATTATATACTTTTAACTAAACTTACTATTTGGAGATTAACAACTTGATATCTTGGACAATGGACATTCTCTTCGTGCTCATTATGAATTGTCCCTTATAAATTATAATATAACCACTACTTTGTCTATATCAATAGTCATTGTGATCTCCAACGTGAACAAATTATTTTTTTTACTTGGAAGGAAGATCACTGATTGTTCAAAACTAACAGTAGGAATATATAATACATCATTTAATAGTTGTTTTTGCAAATATATAAGATTTAAAGATGCAAATGAATACATAAGGTAATTAAGTACTAGTGATCATAATAAACATGGTTATTTCAGTAAAATTGGAGCTCATATTTTGCAAAAGAAGTAGAAATCTTGAGCATATGATTGATGGTAGTGGCCCATGTCTTGTAACGACGAAGATCATCCACCATGTCTAGCTTGAAAGTGCCTTTTCTTGTTGCCAAAACAATCAGATAGCATGTATCATCCTCGGTTTCTGAACCTTTATACAGCTCCGCATGCATATTCATTACAATACCTATGATAATAATAACCACTACCATAAGTTATTCGTGCATTCTAAGCTTTCATAAATAATTAAAAGAATAGGGAATTAAAAAAAAATCACATACACTCCTTCTTGCTTTTTAGTAGATTATGCTTCCTCATCATGAGTACAACCTGTAGTTTGAGTAAGGATCATTGCTCCAAAGGTCAGAAAAATTAAAATTTAATTACACCAGTAAAGCAAGATTTAATCACAATATTAAGTTAAGCTTAATTTAACGGTGTCTTCAATTCTTTTTTGTATTTTTGGATGTTTTTAGTTCATAATCCAATTCACCTAAATCAAAGTAAACAGACACATAAACTTTCCATAATCCTAACCTTGGCTTCACTGTTGAGGATTATAGACACTGTTCTTGGCATGTACTTCCCTGTTAAGACATAATTGAAGTAAACATAGATTAGAAAAACATATAATACTTAGGATTTAATTCATATGCATGAACATTGTAAAAATGTTTTACATTGTCATTCAATCGTTCTAACTGTTCGATCATTACAAAAGTTTGACTTCCATCATATCTGACTTAAAAGTCATACAAATGGTCGTTTGTGATTGATTTCTACTTTCTAATGTAAAAAGTTTTACTGCATAAATATTTCTCTAATACTTATTGAATAATACTACTTAATAGTTCTCCTTCTTTAGGCTATACATGGTTATACTAATTGGATGGTAGTGTGGTATTCAAATTTTATTTTATTTTTAATTATGGCATTTGGAGCAGGGCTTGTTATAATTGCATTGAAAGTACCTTCTGGTGATTCCACATATAACTCAGCACCCTGTGCAAGAACCAATCTTACTTTCTCAAAGTCAAAGTCCAAATCATAGTTGTCTTCAATAGGCAAGATGGGGGCTCCCCTATTCAATCTGTTCCTTGATCCTGATCTTACTTTAAGTGTGGCTGCTCCTTTTAATGCTACAGTTAGCCAACCATATTTGTTTAGTAACAGATTGTACATAAAGTATAGTGCATGTGTACTTCCATTCATTTCATCTATTATGGATCACCAATATTGAATTTAAAAAAAATAATTGGCATAAAAAGTTTATTTTCTATTGGTGGAGGGACATGTCATGGCTGAAAATCTCTTGCTAATTCTAGCATATATACACCCTATTATTTACCCCAAAATAATTGTATTTAAATAAAAGTATGAGTTGAAATAATAAAAATTACTACATGTTGCAGCTGCAGCAGTGAGAGTTAGGATATCACTAGCACTTGTGCCATTCATGGCCGAGCCAATAACACTTCTAAGATCCTCTTTCTTAGCTCCCATTGATTCAGCTACTTTTGCACACTGAGCAGCTACCAAAGCAGCAGCAGAGGCTATTGCTTTCTCTCTATCTTCATTTGACTCTTTTTTTGAATTTTCAGAAGCAATTGCAGCAAGTGCTGCTGCAACCCCTGCAATGGACATTGCTGCATGCACCTCTGCTCTTTGCAATCTATGTTCTTCTTTCTTCTTCAGCTTTATTTCCTTAAACCATTTCTTTATTGACATACTTTTCAGTGGTACTATCTGCTTCCATGGCATCTACATGATATGATATGATGGTAAATAATTTATACTAATTTCAAGTGAAATAACTTGCATGTAACTCACCATGAAACTGAGTGAAAAATATTACGTACCCATTTTTTTCGTAAACTGCTATTGTAATTTAATTCAGGGTGCATTGCTTGCTGCATCCATATCCATGACTGAAAAAATAGAACATAAAAATAAATTGTTATTCTTGAAATGTCTTTGAACGTCTAAGAAGTGTGGGTGTGTGTGTGTCTGATACTTGCGGTTGAAGATATGTTTGTGTATCTGATAGGTGACGGTGTCAAATATAATTGTGCGACACTAACATATGTGATTACATTCAATTCAATCACTTTTGTTTTCTCAAATTATTTTCATGTGTCCGTGTTGTGTTTAATATGTTATAGAACTGAATTAGATGGTTCTATTGTGTAGTTTTTTACCTTAAGATCATTAGACTTCAATGGAGGTATAGACCTGAAATCTGCATCATCCATTCTAGCACTCTTTTTCATATGATACAAGTTTCACAGATATTGATCAAAAGTGAGTAGGTTGGTAAAATAATAATAATTGAACGTAACATGACATGAAATTAGAAATTTAGAGTATAGTTTAAACTTGGACTCACAGTAGGATGAGCAATGGGGCTACTAGGCTCGAATTGTTTCATAGGATTATCAAGTAGAACAAGTGATCCATGTTGTGGCTCAGGCTTCAGAGCCTGTACAGCAAAGTTACACCAAGCAAGTGAAAGGAAATCCATGGACTCGGGGTGTGCATCTGAAGGAGATAGATTAAACTCTGAAGCCATGTTAATGTGATGATATCCCAAAAATACAAGACTATTTTGGAAACAAATGTGTTGAACAGGATGAAAATTCAACAAAGCATGCATGCATATTTATAGTTGCTAAATCATGAACCCATGTTAGCTCCTCTGTATGTGGTCATACAATTATTGAATCTCTACCATTGAATGGATTTTAAGATATACTCCTTCCGGAATTAATTATAAACAAATTTTATTTTATGCTTTTTGAATGAAATATAAGTAAATTTACTTATTTATCCAATATTTAATGATAATACTACTAAACTACCTCTCATTTAATTTAACTTCTTAAATTTTCGATGAATCGTTTTTTTCCTTGGTCCCCTCTACTTGAGGTAATTTGAGGCAAACACTTATAGTCCGTTTGAGAGGTTTTTTTTCTCTTCGGGGTTTTGAAAGATGATGTCTATATTATAGTCCATTTGAGAGGCTTTTTTCTCTTCAGGGTTTTGGAAGACGAAGTCTATATTTTATTATATATATTTGATAGTTTAAAAAAATTAAAAGAATATCATGATTAATGATCATATAATGGTTCTACCGCACTTAATTAATTTAATAAATATTTTATAATTCAAACGTATTCATCCAAACATATCCTTAATGTTGACATCTCTTTCAACCCTGATTTAAACAATAGTTCGTTTCGTTGTGGAAGACTAGCTACTTCAACTAGACTCAACATGTTAATTTTTCAATGAACTACTTTTTTTTCTTTCAATTAACTACTTTATTAGTCATGGAAGATAATTTCAACAATTAAATTAATTTTTTATTAAAAATTGTATAATCAAATATCTTTCTTAGTACACATATACATAATATACATTTGGTCAAATTTTCCATATATTATAAATCCAAATCCCTAATCAGCTACTATATATATACCAATAAAGTGAGTTGCAAACCCCACAACTCTTGTCTACCTTAACCCAAAGCACAACAAGTAAAAGATTGTTTTTACTGTCCTCTGTTTGTCTGCGACACTTGTCCCACTGAGACATTTTATAGTTGACATGTATTACGGTAATGTATAAAATTAAGTTAGCTAAGAAGACAAATCACAAGTGGACGAAACAAAAGTACCATCATAGTTGTTAATTGATATTGATCCATTGTATATATGAATTTTGAACCAGGCAAGTGACTACATACTGATATTATTAAAGTTCAACAAATTGCTACAGTCCAATGACAAATATCTCAATACCAAAACTTTTTTCTGGTGAAAAGGAATATTGAGCGTGTATGAGATATTAATTAGTACGTTACAGATAGAAAATGGTATTACACTTTTTTCTTTTGACAGAATGGTATTACACTTATTGTAAATATCTATTTGGTTTAGTTGCTGACATGATATTGGAAACTAGGGGACCTACTTGATATTGAAAGAGTTCATTAACAAATAGATTTTGATTTTAGAAAAATAACCTTCGAGATTTGAATAAGAGATAACACATGGGTAGCCATAATAGAACACTTTAGGTAGGATTAGTATAAACTTATTATAAAGCTAATGAGGTCCCTTTCTTTCTTTTGGGCATCTTTAAATGAAAGCCATACACTTCAAACTCAATGAGTTTTTTTTTTCTTCATATAAGCAATCAAGTGGGTTGGAGTAATAAAAAAAAATGCACATGTATCAATTTATCATTTTGTCAAAAAAGAAAAGTATCAATTTATCATATCATCAATATTTTTATATCCAAATATTACTTATTTAAAGTATATTTTCACTTAATATATCTTATGGGTAATTTTTAAAAAAAGAGTTAAATGAAATTTTGATTCCCTATTTTATAAAGTTTTAACTTTTGATCCTTCTATTTCTAAAACTGGATTTGTGATCCTCCTACTTTACGATCCTTGAGAATTTTTTGATCTCCCACTATTTTTTTATGATATGGCAGTGACGTGGCATATTTGACTATAATAAAATTGACTCCAAGTAATTAATGGGTGAAAAATCGTTGATTTCCCCTTTTCCATTCAGAAAAATATGATCAAATTTGTGGCTATTGAGAGGTGTTTTAATGTAAGCGTGATATTGATGTGTACTCAAAGTAAATCTTGAACCAAGGAAGGATTTTGGATATTTCAATTTTTCTTGTTTTATTTTACTTATAAATTTTTATTTGAAAGCATTGTGTCCTCATTTTATGATTCGTGTATGTTCTTTTGAACGAGGAACAACCCTAAACAATTGTATATTCAATGCTTCTGTTTATGTCTATCTTTTTTTTATTCTTTGAAAAATATTTATGTTGGTTGTAGATAAAAATTGATTCATACTGAAATTGTTTTGATTGTAAAGATGCAACCATTGCTCAAGAAGATTTAGAAAGATACAGACGAAACAATTGTTGATATGAAATGTCTACAATTTCAACGATTAAGTTAATTTATGGGTTTGAATGGAAATGGTGAACTTACGAAACCTAATTTGAATTCATATTTTTTGCTTTTTTGTTTTAGATTCTATATTTAATTTTAATAATATTTAACCCTATTTTTAAATAAAAAAATAATGATATGGATATTGGTTAATTACTTGGAGTCAATTTTATTATAGTCAATTATACCACATCACTGCCACATCATACAAAATGGTGGAGACCAAAAAAAATCCCAAGAATTGTAAAATACAAGGATCACAAATCCGATTTTAGAAATAGATGATCAAAAGTTAAAGTTTTATAAAATAGAAGAATCAAAGTTACATTTAAGCCTTTTTATTTTAATTTTTTCTCTTCATGAAGATTTAAAATTAAACCTCCAACTCCTTTACCTTATCTCAAACTAGTGCTACCCAACCTCCAAAACTCAAAATTAATTGAACTATTGAAAGCCAGTTGCAAGAGGACCAGAGCTAGCTTTCATCAGGGCCACCGCATAAGAAACGATAACAAAAACAACTTAGAAAAAGTGGCTGGGAAGGAATTATAGCCCAACATGCTAGCGGGGCCAATGTTGATGAAAAGTAACTAGACATGTATGATTGACATGAATGAAAGGCAGCTAAGTATCATTATGATTAAGCATTTTTCATCAGAATAACAAATGCTTGATTAGCATACTTGTTAAATAATGATGATAAATACTAGCTTTTCATCATCTAGAAAAGAGCGTGTAAAGATAATTGAGTATTTCTATGCCATAGTACATAACTACATATTCTAAAATATAGATATTGGATACAAGACTGGTGGGGATTTTGCTTGAAGGCGTGCGTGCTCATTACGTTCATGTACAAGCCAGCAACTGTTCATAGTTTACAACTTAATTAGATGCTTATGGGCTGCTTTGGTAATTATGATAGATATCATAAAGCAATTAGTTTTACCCAAACAAACATCGAATGGAATTATAATTTGTGTTTCTTTTTTATTGTGAATTACTCACTCCATTCCAAATCGTATGACGTTTCGGGCATTTCACACATATTAAGAAATGTAATTAATATTGTGTGAGAAATAGATATTACGAATTGTTTTACAAAATTGTCCTTAATAAATTATATGAGAAAGATAAATGAAAGAATCGGAAAAAAAAAAGAGTAATAAATAGTTAAGGATATAAGAGGAAAAGTAACATTAATATTTTATTGGTATTGTAAAGCGACATATAATTTGGGACAAATATTTTTTCTAAAGTGACATACAATTTGGGACGGAGGAAGTACATATTATAAAAAAGTGTCCCAAAATAACTAAGTCATTTCACTTTTCAATACAATAGTAATTACTTTTTTCCTTTATAACTCTAATTAATACTACTTTCATCATTCTCAATTCAATATATTCCACTTTACATTTATGATAGTGAAGAATGCACCAATACTTAACAAGTGCGCTTAAAACTATTTTTCTCTCTCCTTCATTTATACTTTTTTCTTAATACGTGTGAAATGAGTTTTTGACTCAGTTAATCCGAGACGGATGGAGTAGTTTAGAATTAAAAGATATAATTAAGAATTAAATTTGGCTTTTGTCAAACCTAATTTTATGAAACAATTGATCTGTGTATACTCTTTGACCAAATTGATTTTCACTATAAATCTTGATTTAATTGGAATTGGAAGCGATGAAAAGTATTTTGATGAATTGAAAAGAAACTTCCATAAATAAAAAATGAATTGAAAAGAAGCTAATTGCGTTATGTTCAAAAATAAATAATTTTTACATCAAATTTTATTTAGAGTGAAAACTCAAAACATAAATCACTTCAAAATCAATTAATCAAATTTATTTGAAAGCATTTAAAATTATATTATGTTCATCTAAACTAGGGATGATAATGGATGGGATTGAGAAAGAGGGCATTCCTTTACTCTTCATAAGAATGTAGTATTTGTGTTTTTTTAGGGGAAATAATGTAGTATTTGTGTTGCTAACTATGACTTTGATAACTATCCTTAAAAAAAAATGACTTTGATAACTAAATAATTTAACTAGCTTAATATATTAGTTTTTCACAAGTTTAGGATAATACATTTGCAAGTTTAAAGAAAGTTAATGAATTCATTCCTTTGGTATGTTTTGAATTTTGGATTAGTTAAATAATTTAATTTGAATATTGTATTATATATGGTTCAATTTTAAATACAGTTGAACTTTTTCCTTAAAAACAAAACTTTGAATTTTCAAATTTCGTTACAATGATATTTTGTTATTTAGTTGTTTATCATAGTAAAAAATTTCATAGCTCGAGAGTGTTTCAGATTATATAATTCAAAACAATCCAGAATGTGGATAATGGCTTGGGCAGCAAGATTGATCGGTTCCATGCATATGTTCATGTGTCTTTTTTACGATATTTGACTCGTTGACCACATGTTTCAACCTTCTATTGAGTGTCGTTACAGTCTATGTTTGCATTTTTCTTATAAATACCTAATCATTCGTCATAATTTCTCATCCCAACTAACATTCTCTCCTTTTCTTTCTAACTTTTGTTTTAGAAGGTGGAGGTTAGGATGTCATAATTTCAATGTTGTCCTTTTATACATAGGGTCAACAGAGACCTTCGTAGAAGTAGTTATGAGTTAGTATTAACGGTCAAATGAGATTCTCCTAAATCACCTTGTACATACCGATTTGGATATGAGATTGTTCAAAATGGTTCCCATATTCTTTTGCCCTATCATATTGTGCTCCCAATTTTGTTGAGAGCGCACGAGACGGATGACAAACCTTCTCCCTCATTCCACCTTCATATTGTGCTTCATATTAAGCTTTAGGTGTCAAACATTTTGTATTAATTAGCATTAAATTAATGTAAATATATTATGAAATCATGTTTAATTAGTAAAATGTGATGGATTAATAAATTTTGTTGACAATTTTAAATTATATTATTACAATTATGTCATTTTAATAAATTTGGTTGAATTTGAACAAAATTGGGTAGTAACTGTTCTGATTTTATAATCCGAATGCGCTTCAAATTATAAAATTTAAACAGAGATAAAATGGTCAATTCGGAGGACACATGACAAATTAGTTAGGTTGGAAAAGAAAATCTCAAAAAGTAAATACATCTTTTGGCTATATAATATGGGCAATTTAATTACGAGTGTCACACTTTTAAATTTATCAGAACAAAATAGAGAATTTCTTTGTAGCCCCCCTCAATAGCTCCTAGGCCCCCTCCCTTTTTACCCGTGTCCTACACATCTGGTAGTTATCTCCTTAACCATCTGGTAAATATCTTCCTCCCTAATCATCCTTATATATATCTCGCAAATGTATGTTTTATATGCCGGAAAGTGTTGGTTGTACTTTTTTTTCCTTCTTTGTACTCAGCTTCAATCTTCTCTAAAATCTTACGTTTTTTGGGCAATTTTTTAGTTTTTCATCACAATCATTACAATAAATATAGTTAATATTCACTCTATTGCAATCAATTAGGAGGTAAAGCTTACTACCGTATTTTACATTTTGTTTCTGCTAAAAAAAAAATCCTCTATCATTGTAACATTTGGGAGTTAATTTTTGGAGACATAAAAAAAAGTTTGTAATTTTATTTTTGGAGACATAAAAGCTCGTGCTCATCAACTATCTTCTTAATATTTGAATTTAGTTGTGTCAGTTTTTTTTTTTTGAGAGGAGTTGTATCAGGTTGTAACGTTAAACTTTTGCCGCATCAACTAACATCACATAGAGAAAATAAAAAATACGGTATAAACTAAATGTAGTTATTAAAATAAATTTTAAATAGTTTTTTAGTTTTTTTTTGAAGAAAGATAGTTTTCAGTTTATATCTACAATATTATTACTTTTAATTTTAGCGGTGAATGCTCAATTTTATTTTGTTGTTATACACCTTTTTATGTCTCCAAAAATTAACTCTTGGATTTTACAATGAGAAAAAAATTAGCACTAACAAACCCAAACGAAGGTATTAAGCTTTTACCTTCTAATTGATCACAATAGAGTGAACATATATAGACCCTATATCTTGAAATGATTATGATGAAAAACTAAAAAAATCATCATAAATCGTAAGGTTTTAGAGAAGATTAAAGTCAAGTACAAATTATGAAAGTACAACCAACTGTTTCTTGCATATAAAACATACCTCCAGGAGATATCTACCGGATGGTTAAGGAGATATGTGCCAGATGGTTTGCAAAATAACTACCGGATGGTTAGGTTGATATATCTACGAGATGGTTTGGGAGATAACTATCAGATTTATAGAATAAGGGTAAAAAAAAAAAAATGTTGGGACCTAATAAAAGATAGGCTTAAACACACTATTTACCCCCTAAGTTTATAAAAGTAGCGATTTTTGTCCCCTTTTAAAAAAAATGGCAAAAGTGACTCCCCATGTTTACCCCCTTTTGCAAAACCTCTATTTTGACCCGGTCAACCATATGTGGCATGCCACCTATGTATTTATTTTATTTTTTATTTTTCTTTTAATCCGTAAAAAAATAAAAAAAATCAAAAATAAAATTAAAAAGGGAGGGCACATGAGTGAAGAGACAACAACATGAACAGATGAACATAACACCATATCCCAATCATTAACAAAACAATAACAACCAATAAATCATTAACAACCCATAAATCATTAACAAAATAGCTTCCCCAATCTTCTTGAATTAGGGTCGTGTTTCCAATTCATCATCCACTAAATTGTTTTGGTACCAGAACCTGCGTTAAAACCTTCTTAGACACAAGCTTCTTACACCCATCTTCCATGACACCCCACTTAACAAAATTACAATGTTCATATATATTTTGTTCTTTCCCTCCAGTAAACATAAGAGAATCAAAATCAGTTTCAAATAAAAGTGTGAACACATTGAAACCCCATGTTAACTAAAATGTAATTTCAACAAATCAAGATCTACAATTGAAAGAGTGAAATACATCTCTACCAAACCCCTTTCATTTGAAATCCATGTGTGGCGAGAACAGTTAAAGACAGAAATCCGTGTATGGCAAAACCCAATTACTTGTTTTTCGATAGAAAGTACCAATAAGTACTGGTTTGAGTTCACCTATGTTCTTGACTCTTGTTTTTTTTTTCTTTCACTTTTACGGTGTGTTTAGCGGATGTTCCTTTGAATCCTGGGATCTTGTTCTTTTTTGAGAAAAAAAAAATGGAAGGTCCGAAAATAGAAGCAATGAAGGAGAAGATGAAGATGAAAAAGGAGAAGACGAAGGTTTGGGTCGGAAATTAAATTTTCAATTTTTGGAAAATAAAAGGAGAAGATGAAGATTTGGTTTGGAAGGAGAAGAGGATGGTGAAGCTCTCACGTGCCAGGCTATTTTATTGGTGATTTCCTTTCTTTTTTTAATTAGCTAATTATAGGCATGGAATAAAAAATAAAAAATAAAATAAATACACAGGTGGCATGCCACATATGGTTGATCGGGTCAAAATAGAGGTTTTGCAAAAGGGAGTAAATATGGAGGGTCACTTTTGCCATTTTTTTAAAAGGGGGCCAAAATTATTACATTTGCAAATTTAAGGGGTAAACAGTGTGTTTAAGCCTAAAAGATATTGTAAGAGTCTAAAAAAAAATTCTCAAAAAATTAATTCAATTTAACAAAAAAAATTGAAATGGCTACCTCACAACACAACACCAAGTTGCGAATCCCCACCAAGTCCTGTGTTTTTTTTATTTTCTATTTTTAAAGTATATCCATACCATGCAATATTAAGTTGCTTTGTATGAGTAGCTCGCAACTTGGTGTTAACGTTAAACGTTGTGAGCTAAGCAAATAAAAGAGCTTTTATAGTACACTAGTAAATTAAAGGAGTAATATACCAGTGCATTTGTTTTTTAAATTGATAAATTAACAATATTTTTGATTAAATAAAGAGCTATATGTCGACTTTTATATTCAAGAAAATATTAGTTTATAAGAAGAAAAAAAACATCATTTCGTTGTTTATAAGAATTATAACAAATATTTACACTTTTTTTGACCGAATTTATTACCTCACCTTATTTGTTCGTTTTTTGTTTATATTTAAAATATATCGTACTTGCTTTATTACAGTTTTTTTTTTTTGGGTAAAATAATAATATAGTTCTTTTTTCTTATATCATGTTTCAACGATGAGATGGTTTTGACAAAGCATTACTGAGGGATTATTCCCTCAGTAATTATTGGCCGAACAATCCGTCAGTAATTACTGGCGGAATAATCCCTCAGCAGTTCTTTGCCAAAACCACCTCAAACATTACCGAGGGAAAATTCCGCCGGTAATGATAAAACAGATTTACATTAATGAGGGAAATTACAGATTGTTTTGGCATTCCAAATTCCAAGATACTTTTTTTATAAATCAATCCCACTTTTTATTTTAATTAAAGAAATAAATTAAATAAACACAAATAAATTAAGGAAATAAAATTTAAAAAGACACAAATTAATTAAACGACATATCATCATAATTTCATATAATTTATAGAGTTTTCGTACAAAATCATAAATATTTCAATAATATTCATACAATCTAGAAAACTAAAAATAAACTACTTTTGTGTAAATCAACAAATTTATCAACTTTTCTCTTCTTGCAATTCATAGGAGCACCCCATTGTTAGAAAGTGGGTCAAAATTACTTGCAGAATATTTGGTCATCTTTACCATAATTTTGCCTGCATCAGTGAACCTCACTCCAACTTTACTCGCTTGGAATTGGCTTCTTCCAACCATGCAATGCAATCCTCTGCAGTTCTGGATGGATCGCCAAGTTGCCATGCCATTATTTTATCCATTTGCAAGTGAAAATGAAATAGAATATGATCACGTTAAATTTGAAGGCTGATTATATGCCATTTTGAGAGACGATGCAGTTAGCAGAATGACTTACCCACTCCTTAACAAGCAGCGCTCCTTTAAGCTGTAGAATATTCATAACTCTTTTGGCATCGACCAATGGTTTTACCTCCCATACTTTCTCAAGGCCTGTTATCCATTCAAAAAATAACGAGGCGAAATAACGACTCTGAAATCACCAGCACAATAAAACACATCTCTCGTCAAAGACACTAACTGCTGGTTGTTGCCTAATAACATAATAAATGCAACCTAATAATATAATAACAAGACTAATAAGAGGGCTAACTAATGAGAAAAGGCTGGTTGTTATTGATTTATGTTTGATTTGGTTTTTCTTATTTGTAATTCATTTAGTCCAAAACTACACTTATTACCAAAAGAACGTAGTTGATTAACATTCAA
>Ga0315914_1000779_pt1 | contig 43381 bp, 22 predicted proteins | sample MpolenodulesMG_FD_203920 | JGI IMG/M metagenome (GOLD analysis project Ga0315914, IMG submission 203920) | Medicago polymorpha root nodule microbial communities from Los Angeles, California, United States - elongated nodules | ecosystem: Host-associated > Plants > Roots > Nodule | place: USA... | reverse complement strand
TACGTAACAAAATGAAACTGAATAATAATATTTTTCTTATATGAATATTTTTTTGTTACGTAACTATTTACTTATCTAATGTTAATTTTGTCTTATATGAATATTGATATTTTTTTTAAGGACGAATATTGATTATACTATATATATAATTATAATTAATATATTATAATATTGTTTTTTACATCTTGATTAATTTTATCAAAAAAATCTTGATAATTGTGGTTCGATTCTTTGATTTTTTTGTTAAACTAAAAATATTTAAAATTTCGATAATTGCTTATGTAATGTCACATCCAAACACTACAATTTATGTAAGTACTTTTTAGTGTACATATCCAAACATAAATAGCTTATCAAGTATAAGAGCTTATGATGTAAGCTCTAATGTTATAAGCTCTAATGTTATAAGCATCTATATAAGCTGTTTATCCAAACGGGGCTTTAGTCTAATTGGAGGAGTTGTTGTCACATGTCTAAAGAAAACCATCTCGCGGACACAATGTGTGTTTCAATCTTAATCAGTCATCAAAGATCAAATACATTCCTAAACTTTTGGAAATTCAACGGCGAAAACGATGAGCGGTTCAAGGCGGATCGAAGAACCACGTTGCAGATACCATGTTAACAATATAGATAATAAGGAAAAATCACAGAGATTAACAAAAAGGGCTAGGATTTTATAGAATATTAATAGTTTAACATTTCAAAATATTATGAGAGAATATATACAAGAGTTTTACTTTTCCCACCATGTTGCCTTCTCGCGCGCCCTGCGAAAATTCCAATAATACCTCTGGTCCGGAAAATAAAATCCGAACCAGATTGTTAGTGTTTCTGGAAAATAAATTCCGGACAAATACAATATGAATATTTTGTGTCTTTCTTTGATGTCAAGGGTCTATGTTGACCGTTATACAACCTCCGCATAAGCTTCAATGCAATTGCAGTGGTCGTATGAACGGTCAACAATGACCATGACACCACAGACACACCTAAAAGCTACCTAAAAAACTAAAAAAAAATGAAGAAAATGTAAGAAAGGAGGTGAAGAAGAATGAAGGAAATTGGTGAAGATCCAAGCTTTTTTTTATTAGGGATGGTAATTGGACCCCAAGCTCAATGGGCACCCGCAAAAAATACCCACGATGGGCGGGTAATACCCGCATTGTTGGGTATGAGTATGGGCACAGGTAATTGCCCGCAAATTTGAACGGGTATGGGTGCGGGTACGGGCACTCTAGTGTTACCCCGCCCCATGCCCGCGCATTATATATACTATACCAATAATTTTATTTATATTAAATTTAGTTAATTAATACTAAGTCTTTGATATTTATTGTAATATGCACTTGTTTTTTTATATTTTAGATGCTTTTTATTTGGCTAAATAATATGATGCGTAATATTTTATATGTTGATTTAGCAGATTTTATATCATATTTTAATTATGTTGTGATATTTTTTGTTATTTATGATTTTTGTTGTTGTGAAAATGCGGGTAATGGGTGCGGGTCCGACACTTAGATACCCATAGGGTATGGGGACGGGCACCAAACTTATTACCCACGAGGGTATGGGCTCGGGTATGGGGATGGGCACTATGGTACTCTGCCCAATGGATACTCATTGTCATCCCCTACTTTTTATAGCCTTAAATCAGTTATAGGTCTTAATTACAGTCAAATAAAACGTGTTAAACAACCTAAACCGTGCAAAAATCATTAAACACCCCACTAACCATTCAAACCATTGGAGAAACGTCACTGACCAAAATGAAACTGAGGTGTTCCGGATTTTATATTCCGGAATTCATGAAGTTTGTCCGGATTTTATTATCCGGACTGCATCAGGCCCTTGTTTTCGTGGCGAATGGCTTGGAAAATAATAGAACAAAGGTACATAACATAAATAGAAGCAACATAAGACAAATAAAAAGTTAAACAAAACCATAATAACAGAAATGATGAAACATAATGAAGAAAGGCAAGGTGTTTCAAGAGGATTTCTTTGAGTTAGATCTTGCTGCCTTGCCAAATGACATGTTCATCTGGCAGACAACAAGATCTAACTCATAGAAACCTCTTGATATTCAAATATAGAGCAACCTCTTTGTATCTATATATGTTTGTCAGCATGCCGAGGATCTTCATCACGCGGTCAAATAGAGAGCTATCTATTTGCGACCGTGTGAGAAAGATCATCAGCTTAATGACAAAATTTTGCATGGTTTTCTTTGGTGTGTTTGTGTGTGTTGCTGGTATTGAAGCTGAAAACCGGATGACACTTATTTATAAAGGTCATTGGATGTTGTAGACCACATAAACTCTTGGTGCAATGTGGTCCATACAAAAGGATCCTATGCTGAAGTATTCCGGATTTAGTTTTCCGAAATACACTTACGCCCTACGTGAATCCGGATTTCGTAATCTGGAATGCATAACTTTGGTTATTTTTTCGATTAAATGAACATCTTTGACGTAAATTAAAACATAATGAAATTTTAAATAATATATATTATTCAAAACATCAACTTAATGCAACAACTTAATTCAACAACACATAACTAACACGCAATTAAAACAACATAAAACACGTGATTAATTAAAACATGACACATTATCACGGATCACCTAAACTAATTTCTTCATCTGGTCCCTCCAGCAGAGCCCTGATCTATTCATAGTTCCTGGGTCGGTTCAAACTTTTCAGAATTTGTTCAGTAGATTTAACCACTATGCGCGACGACGGGAAAAGTAATACTATATACAAAACCTAATGACTCTAAACTGATGGGCCTAATAACATAGCCCAAAAACATTGTTATCTAACAGATGCAATCAACATGACCACTATGCGCGACGACGACACCCAACTATGGTGTATTATGTTTTTAACAATCTAAAACCTTAAATTAATCATTTATTTATTTTTTGAAATTATTTGGTTTCGGTACACGTCATCACCACATAAGTTTTTATTGCAAGGATCTACATGCACTTGGTATGCCCTTCAATAATCGGCACATGTCAACTCAAATCCGCGTCAATCCTTAAGGAGGCAACTTCATGTCGTTTCAATTCAATTTTATAATGTATATACACACTTCTGTCACTATTATAAGCAAACAATCACTTCTTAAGTTCATCAAATAATGATGTATCTATCATATAATGTAGATCAGATACATCATTTATTCAATAAATCTATAAACTATTTTTTTTTTTACTTATAATAATCACCAAAAGGTATAAATAGAACACATATGTAGGTGGTTTCGTATGGATTGTTTTGGACCCCGTATTTTCTTTTTCTTCTAATATTTGCAAGGGTGCTTAGATTTTTTTCTTTTTTTATTTAAGTTTCATTGTCTTTGGTGCACACCAGACTACTTTCTATATGATCCGAATTCTTCTTTTTTTCTTCACATTATTCTGATATAAATTGCAGGTTGGACAATTTAGTGAGGAAACCAAGGCCTACATAGCAGAATTCAAATTGTTTTTGGATTTTGAGGGTGGATTTTTGGGTAAAAGAAATTGTTATCGGATGTGTGAAGTGCGTTGGAATTGAAAAACAAAGAAAACTCAAAGTCTACTTTAATAAGTTTTTGTTTTTTTTTTGGAAATGCGAAGAGAAGAAAAATGAGAGTTTTTATTAATGAAAAAACCGAAGAATTTTATGATTTGGCCGGCAGGGTTATATTATATAACAACTTGACTGACTAAGGTTTACTCAATCCAACAATTTGTGAAGCTTAAAAAGATATCAATCACAATACAAGCACCATGAGATTGCAATCCACTGTTCTTATCCTCTTTGTTTTATTTGCCTCATTGGCCACAAATCAAGCATTAGGTAATTCTACCCGTGTCGACATCAATGATCCACATGTGATTGATACTGGTAACTTTGCTGTTACCGAACACAACAAGCAAAATAATGTAACAAAATTGATTTTTGAGAAAGTCACGAATGGTGTAGTTGATATTGTGAACGACGAGACGAATTACCGACTTACCCTTTCTGCTAACAATGGTTCTGCTTCTAACAACTATGGAGCCATTGTGTTGGAGAAACCATTGGAGCATTTGAGGAACCTCACCGCCTTTGCACTTATTTCTGGTGCTTAAATTATCAAATGTTGTTTTTTTATATGATCATCTAGAAATAAAACTTATATGTTTTGTATTTCATAAAGAATTGTAGATCTATCATTTCACCCTTTTCATTAAATGTCAAAATTAAAAAAGAGAACAATTGTATGAAGTATGAGTCAGTAGCACTTCAACAACATTTTGAGTATCCTCCCATTTACTCTTTCTCGTTTGTTTTTTCACATTTCCATTTTCCCATCCTTTTGCTAGTTAATTAGTTTCTAACACCTCATGCTGTAGCTCACTCTTAACAACTAACATATTGAGTATCAATTCGAACACTGTACGTTTTGTGCTGTTTATGCAACTCACTTAGTTTACCACTCAAGCTCGGGAAATATTGAATTTAGTTAAAATGAGTTGAATGTGAAGTGGCTTATGTTTGAGTTCATTTAGGTAAAAGTCAGTAAAACAATAAATTTTTGTATAAAAATCATATTTAATTTTTGTGGCAAAATCAATTTTACTCAAAACATATAAACATGTCAAAATAAAATTCTACACACCTCTAAAATCAATTTGAACTCCTCCAAAAATGAAACCAAACATACATTATATAAGTTAGGATCCCTTTGATTTAAAGGACAGTTTTATATTGGTAGAGAAATAAATGCATACTCTCATGTCCTTAATTATAGGAACATTTATTTGTCCTTAAATATACAACTATTTTAAAAATTTTTAAATAAATTTGTTAATGTTTTCAAATATATGCATTACAATAAATCCCGGTCACTACAAAAAAAAATGCATTGCTAAGAGCATATCAAATGGAAACCTCTTAAAACTAGTTTTTAACTAAGTGTCACTTATACACATCACTCATTTATGTGGATACGTGAAGTGTTTAGGGTTTGAACCTCAACCTCTATATATTATTGTCCTTGTAACTATCAACTGAGATGTGCTTACAAAACTAATAGTATTAAATTTTGTTTTAACAATTTATATCTGTGGAATCCACACATTAGAGGAAGAGAGTATGCTTCTATAAGTCTTTTCTCAAAATTCATTCCAATTATCGTTTTTTGATTAAATGTCATCTGAGCCGCAAGATAAAAAAACATGCATTTTGGTTTGGTTGACTTTAAAAAGAAAATCCGAACCAAACCAATGTGGTTTGGGTTGGATCGGTTGGTGCAATTTTTTTTTCGAGACAATAAAAGTTTTTGATTTTAACATTTAAATCAAATTAAAAAGGTAAAACACAACATATTTTCACCAATATTTTGAATGACAATTAGTTGTCTTTCCGCGCCAAACGAGAATTAATTGTTGTTCAAACTTTTTTTAGGGTGCCTAGAGAGTTATCCTCAAGAGATATTGCTCAACATTATTGTGTTCCCCAACCCACAACATGCGGATGTTCTAATATTACAATAGTATTAAATTAAATATATAGTACATTTAAGAAGAAAAAAAAAATCTTTCCCTCAAAAAAAGAAAAAGAAGAAAAAAAAATCTTAGTTTTTAAAAATAAGTTTTTCAAAATTTTAAAAATATCAACTCAACTGAATTGAATCAAATCAATCTAATCTTTATTGGTTTGATTCAGATTTTTGTGATAAAATATCGTAAAATCAAACGAAACTGACTATTTTTTTTACTGGTCTGATTCTCATTCGCCGCCGCCGCCACTCCCTCGAAAACCAAATCAAACTAATTTTTACACCTCTAAATGTCAATACATAGTGTCACCTTCATACAAATAAAGTGATTTGATTGCATTAAAGGACATTGTTGGTTGTTCGTATTTAGTGACGTATCTATGATGCTAACGTAAGCGGTTTAAATTTTTGGGTTCTTGGATCTCTTGGACTAGTGGTGCAAAAAATATTTTTTTTTAAATATATAAAACGTATAAGGATATATGTGCATTTTCTTGTTAAGTTCTGTAGATTCAGTTGAAACCCTTAAAAGGACGGTCTCTGTCCCTGTTGGTATTGTTTGTATGTTAGGATGGGTTTAAATTTTTTATTATGGTGCATTATGAGAGGTCGTGTCTTAACAATGGGTGCATCATATTTTAGTAATTATGCATTGATATTTATACCTATTATTTATCCCTAATCGGTGCATTCTATTTTGAACTATGTTTTTTTTTACAAGTATTTTAATTTAAACTATGTTAATCGTTATTAATTCTTTGATTATTTTTTTTTGGTTATATATTTCAGCTTATTTTTCCTAGGTTATAATCTGTATGGAAGTGGGTGGGTTGTTAACTCCATGGACTTGGTGAATACTAGAACAACTAGTGAAAGTCAAATATTTTGGCAATAAACGCAAAATACAAATATAATTAACAATGAACTAGGGTTTGTGTATTTCAACCATGTTTGGAACGTGAAACTCCCATTTTGTTTGTGACATTTTTGGTTTATTGTTTCGTTTAGAGTTTTTAGTTGTGGTGTTGTTGTCATGTTGAGAGTGTTTTGAAGAGCAAGAAGTGTCACTTTCCTTCTGTACTGAAAGCAGATTATCCCTTTTTTGTAAAATATATATTGCTCACATAACCATTCAACTAAAGATTGCCTCATAACATGCACATGCACATGCACATTCACATTCACATCGGCAACCAACGTAGGAATAAAAAAAAATTCCTACCTCCCTTTCTCGTTTCTCTCACCACTAATCATAATTCATGAAACCAATCTATCTATTTTTTAGTTAAATCCTTATATTTAAAGGTGGAGAAAATCTCCATCATTTTTAAATTTGGGACTTAAGTCATGGATTTGGCTTTCCCGCATTAAATTTATTTTTCTCATTCTATCTAAGAGAAAAGAAGAAAAAAATTGGACATTCTTTGATGAAGCATAGGAGCACCAAGGTATACTACAAGGTCTTTAATTTTCTAGATGCCAAGAGTTTTACTAAGTCAAGGTTTATTTTTTGTCCTGAATAAGAACATAATATACGAGAATGTTTTTGATAAAACTAACCTAGTTGTGAGATGCTTCAACCACTAAGACTATACGCAATAAAACACATATGGGATAATTTAGGAAGGTGAGTGTTGTCCTAGTCAACTAGCAAAAGCATTTCTAGATATTTGACTAATATCAGCTCCTTTCAAATTCTCTTATGTGGGTTCAATGTTAGTCTAATTGGAGAAGTTGTTGTCACTTGTCAAAAGAAAATCATCTCATGGACATAATGTGTGTTTCAATCTAAATCAGTCATCAAAGATCAAATACATTCCTAAACTTTTAGGAATTCAAGTGGTTTAAAGTGGATCGAAGAACCGTGTTCTAGATACCATGTTTAACAATATAGATAATAAGAGAAATAACAAAGAGATTAACAAAAACGGCTAGGGTTTTATAAAATATTAATAGCTTAACATTTCAAAAGATTACAAGAGAATATATATAAAACCTAATGACTCTAAATTAACCGGCGTAATAACATAATCCAATAACTTTATTATCTAACAAATGCAATCAACGTGACCACCATGCACGACGATGACACCCAGCTATGTGGTGTACTCCCCCCGTCCCAAATTATAAGGAAAAAAAACTCATTTTCTTTGTCCCAAATTATAAGCAAAAAAGACCAACTGTTATCATATTTAATTATGTTTTTTCAAAAAATTATCTTTTCCAAGGGAAAATTAAATGCAAAGTGCATTCAATTTGTTCTCTTTTTCATTTTCTCTATAATCAACTACCAATGAAAATTGTTTTTACATCTTCCTATAAAACTTATTTCAAAGATAACACAAAAAACTATGTTACAAACTACTATGTTTTAGTTTTCTTAATAAGTGTGATTTTTTTTTTGCTTATAATATGGGACGGAGGGAGTATTATTTTTTTAAAAATCTAAAACCTTAAATTTATTATTTATTTGTTTTTTGAAATTATTTGCTTTCGTTACACGTCATTGCCACATCAGTTTTTACCGCAGGGATCTACATGCGCTTGGTATGCCCTCCACTAATTGGCACTTGTCAACTCAATTCCGCGTCAATCCAAGGCAACATCATGTCGTTACAATTCAATTTTGTAATGTATATACACTCTCAATCACTATTATAAACAAACAATCAGTTTTTAAGTTCATCGAATAATTGATGTATCTATTATATAATGTAGATCAGATACATCATTTATTCAATAAAACTAAAAAGAAATTTTTTGCTTTAACGGTGACTGAAAAATGTATATACAACACATATGCAAGTGGTTTCTCGTGGATTGTTTTGGACCCCATATTTTCTTTTTCTCCTAATACTTGCAAGGGTGCTTAGATTTTATTATTTATTTAAGATTCATTGTCTTTGGTGCACACCAGACCACTTTCTATATGATCCCAAGTAGTACTTCTTTTTTCTTCACATTCTGATATAAATTGCACGTTGGACAATTTAGTGGAATTTTGAGGGTGAATTTTTGGGGAAAAGAAATTGTTATCGGATGGTTGAAGTGAATGCATTAAGTGGCAATTACTTAATTAGTGGAAATTGAAGAAGATTGAGTTGGAATTGAAAAACTAAGAAAACTTGAGTCTATTTTAATAAGTTTTTTTTTGGAAAAGCGAAGAGAAGAAAAATGAGAGTTTTTTATTAATGAAAAAACCGAAAGATTTTATGATTTGGCCGGCGGTGTTGTATTATATAACAACTTCCCTGACTAAGGTTTACTCAATCCAACAATTTTTGAAGCTTAAAAAGATATCAATCACAATACAAACATCATGAGATTTCAATCCATTGTTTTTATCCTCTTTGTTTTATTTGCTTCATTAGCCACAAATCAAGCATTAGATAATTCTATCCGTGTCGACATCAATGATCCACATGTGATCGATGTTGGTAATTTTGCTGTTACCGAGCACAACATGCAAAATAATAAGACAAAATTGATTTTTGAGAAAGTCATCAATGGTGTAGTTGATATTGTGAAAGATGAGACGAAATACCGTCTCACTCTTTCCGCTAACAATGGTTCTTTTTCTAACAACTATGGAGCCATTGTGTTGGAGAAACCATTAGAGCACTTGAGAAACCTCACCGCCTTTGCACTTATTTCTCGTGCTTAGATTATCAAATGTTGTTTTTTATATGATCATATAGAAATAAACCTTATGTTTTGTATTTCATAAAGGACTGTGGATCTAAAATATATGATATATGATTGATTAACTATGTTTAAACTTTCCCGTGGTAATAGTTACTTTGGCTCCACCTTCATGAACTTCGAAACCTAATCTTCTAAATTACATGATTAAGATTTAGTGTCATACACATTGTCTTGTTGCACTGTAGGACTTCTCTTTTTTGTTTATATCTCCAAGTTTTCATCTAATTCATGCATCTTACTTGATTTCTCTTTTCGTTTATATTGATGAACATCACCCCGTCAAGGATCCTTCCGAACTTCTATTGAAAATAAGCTAATTTTAAAACATACTTACCCTCATTTCATGTATGTATCTATTCTATCATTTCTTTAAATGTCCAAATTAAAAATGAGAACAATTGTTCGAAATATCACCAGCATCACTCCAACAACATTTTGAGTATCCTCCCATTTACTCTTTACCATTTGTTTTTTCACATTTCCATTTTACCCTCCTTTTGCTAGTTGGTTTCAAACACCACATGTTGCAACTAACTTTAACAACTATCATATTTTGAGTATCAATTCAAACAGTGTACGTGTTTTGCAGTTTATGCAAATAACTTAGTTTACAATTGAAGCTCTGGAAAAATTGATTTTAGTTCAAATGAGTTGAATGTGAAGTAGTTTATATGTTTGTGTTCATTTAGATAAATCCTAATTTTAAATTACAATTACTTTTTGGCGAAACTATAGTTTTGGTCTCTTAAATTTGTCAATGTTGCGATTTTGACACCCTAATAAAAAAAATGAAAATTTTGACCCCAAAGATTTAGCCTCTTTGCAATAGTGACCTTTTGGCCAATTTTGACCAGGTCAACGCCTACGTGGCATACTACTTGTGTAATTACTAAATTAAAAAAAAAAAAATCAGATAATCATTTTTTAAATTAAAAAAATTAAAAAAAAATCAAAAACAATACAAATTCATCTCTCTCTCTCTCTCACCTCACTGTGCATCTCTCTTTAAACTCCCAATAGTCCACACTAGACCTCATCAACTACACAATCACCATCAACAACAACTCTAATTCCTTTCCATTCAATTTTCACCACCTCTAAATCTCACTTAAATCAATTCACTTTCTCACTCTCCATATTTCAGAACCCTAATTCAAACAAATCACAATGCATTGAAATCTCTATCTCTCTCATCACAACGCTCATTCTCTACCCAACAAAGCGTTATGGTCATTGGCAAAACCTCCGGCGGCAAAAGCACCCTCCGTATCTAATCTTCCTTCCAAGATCTCACCTCCTACCGCCACCTCAACCTCCAAGATCCAATCGCAACCGTCCTTTCCATCAACCCTAAAGAGCAACAACAACTTCTTTCAATCTTGTTCTTTCATCTAAAGAAAGATGCACTGATTTGCCATCTCTATGAACAAAGATGTTATCATCCCCAAACAATGGTGTACCCTTCATCAATGGCCATAATAGGTAAATTTCTAGATGAAGCAGAAGCGGAAAGAAAAAGCATAGAAAAAGAAGAGAGAAGCCATACGAGAAGGATAAATTTACATGGACACCTTTTAAAGTTGTACACACTTTGTACCACTCATGACTTGGCAAATAAATCTTTAAAAATTGATCAATGCTGAAATGGTAAAGAGTAATTAAAAAACAAACAAAAAGAAATAGCAAACAAAAAAGAAAAAGGAAAAGAAAAATCAGTTTGCCTTATCCTCTCGTATTCTCATCGTAATTCTCTTCGCCTCTTTCATCTCTCTCTCTCTCTCAACCATAGAACAGTGTGTTGAGATTACCATTGGTTCCTAACCATAATTTTGAAAAATATTGTTTGATCCAACGAGAAGGTTCTCAAAACCCAACCTAGTCTATTTTGAAGTTAATATGACTGAGTTTGATTCTGCAAATTAGAGTTTAAGGTTGGGATGATTCACAATTTGGGAAGAAAAAGAGTGAGGTTTTCGAAGAAAAATGGGAATTTTGAATCACCACATCCAGACTAGTTGAAGCTATCAAAGAACGAAGAAAAGGGACCGCAATCTCATCCTAGATCTATCCCATCTTTTTCTTCTCTGTTTCCAACGACGTCATTGTCGGTTCTGGTTTGCTGGCCTCGGTCGTCGTTTCTCGGTTTTCTTGAGTTTTCCGACGTGCTCGCCGTTGCCAGTTTATGCGTTCAGTGCTGGTTCTGATAGAGGGTTGGAGAACGAACAAAGAAAGAGGTGAGAAGAGAGGGAAAACGAAGGAGGGAAAGAGAAAAAGGCTGGAGGTTGTGGCATTACCGGAGGTTGTGGTGACCGGAGGTGGTGGTCAGTTAGATAGTGTGAAGGAGGGACACTAGACTGTGTGTTTGGACAGAATTATCCCTTGTTTTTTATTAATGGATAAAATTTTCCTTGCCACATGAGTGGTGTACAATGATGGTATGTCGCATAGGGTGGTCTACCTATCACCACTCATATGAGAATAACCCATGATTTTTTTATTTTTTTAGTATAGAAGTGTGTGGATATAGAAAAAGAAGTGATGCAATCAGGGTAACTAAGAAGAAGGAGATAAAAATGATGATAGATAGATAGATAAAGAATGATTGAATTTGTATTGGTTTTGGTTTTGGTTTTATTTTTGATTTTTAATTTCTTTTTTAATTTTTTAATTTAAAAAATGATTATCTTATTTTTTTATTTTTTTAATTCAGTAATTACACACGTGGCACCACGTAGGCGTTGACCTGGTCAAAATTGACCAAAAGGTCATTATTGCAAAGGAGTTAAATCTTAGGGGTCAAAATTTTCATTTTTTTTATTAGGGAGCCAAAATCGTAATATTGACAAACTTAGGAGGCTAAAACTGTAGTTTAACCTTAGTTTTTTTTAGGTAAAATCAATTTTACTCAAAACATATAAACATGTCAAAATAAAATTCTACACACCTCTAAAATTAATTTGGACTCTTCCAAAAATGAAATGAAACATACATTATATAAGTTAGGATCCTTTTGATTTAAAGGACAGTTTTATCGGGAGAAAAATAAATACATACTCTCATGTCCTTATTTATAGGAACATTTATTTCTCCTTAAATATAAAACTATTTTAATTGTTTAAATAAATTTGTTTCTCTTTTTTCTAATATATGCATTACTAAGAGCATATTAAATGGAAACCTCTTAAAACTAGTTTTTAAGTAAGTGCCACATGTGTGTGTGTGTGTGTATATATATATATATATATATATATATATATATATATATATCACTACCTAATAAGCATTTAACCTCTTTAATGGGGCACTTATTAAAATTTACTAAATTGTTCCCTTCAATAATTTTATATTTATTTTCTGGTCAAGTAGCGACATAGTTGAGGCTCACGCTTCTAAATGTGGGGAGTGAAGAGTTTGTTGTTCGAAGCTCAACACCTGTATATTATTGTCCTTACAACTATCATGTTGAGATATGCTTATAGGACTAATAGTATTAAATTTTGTTTTACAAAATAATTTTAGGAGTATTAAAATTTTATTAAAGTAAGAAAGTTGAGAGAGAGAAAGTGCGTAAAACTTTATTTTACATCTCTATTTCTCTTCAAATATAAGTTAAATAGAGAATATCTTATCCCCGTCCACTCTATATATAGCGTCACGTTAAGCTGAGGAGAGTAGCAAAATACTTGGTACTCAAAGATGAAAGTTTTGGGCAAACACCATCGCTTTACCTCTTTAAACTACGTTCCAATCTCCTTCAAGTTTCAACCCATCATCAATGGAAACCAACCCACCTGGTAGCACCAAAAAATGGATAATTTTTTTTGAGTTTCCAAGTATACCATAATCCTCCTAAAAATCCTTGTGTATCTACATGAAACTTTCAGAAAAACCTTTTCTTTTATAGGTTCTTCTGCTTTAATAATGCCATTAATTTAAGGTTCAAGAATGGAAATAAAATCCAAATGATAGATTGATGCATAGTCTCTAATTCCTTCCAAACTTCTATTTCTAAATATAACTTCATTTTGTTGCCACATAACATCTCTATTCTATCCCCGTGAGCTTAGCTCAGTTTGTAGAGATATTGCATATTATATGCAGGGGCTGGGGTTCGAACTCCGGACACTCCATTTCTCCACAATTAAATTGTGTGAGTTCTAGCCACTAGGCTACTTGACCAAAAAAAAAACATTTTTATTCTAATTTGTAATGAATATTCCTTTCAACCTTCTTTGTCAATATTTTTGTATGTTAATAATAAACAAAAGTTTGTTGTTCAAAATGTCTTGAAGTTTATCCAATTGCAAACATGGATACATGGAAGTTTATCTTGATCTTCAATTAACTTGAAGGATATCAATAACTTAGCTGGAAAACTCATGGTTCACCCTCAAGATAACATTAATTTCTTGGTTTGTGGAAAGCTGCAATGATTCATAATTGTCAAAGACAGTCATCTTTTTGGTTTGGATTTTCTTTTTGTGTGTTTAAATCCCATTTTTCTTGAAATATTCCAGCTAGCATAGACAGACTCAAAAATCTTATTATTGTAATTTTTTAAATCTAAAAAAACGTGTTTCAAATGCTATGAATCATCAACACTTCTCAATTTATTTTGTTGTAGTAAGATAAATTAATTCTGGAAGATAATATATTCTCAAAATTAATTTTTGGAGGAAACTCAATTTTGACATGCACGCAAAATAGACACACTACTAAATTTTATTAATATATATGAAATTTGAAATTAAAATTTATAATTAAAATGAATGAAGGGATTATTAATATATCTGTAAATGTGAGTAGCAAGTGAGACAAAATAGTAACAATTGAAACCATGCACCACGATTCAAAATAGTAATCATCAGTCCTAGCATGTTTTCTGCTCTTCTCCTCACAAAATAAAAATAATAGGTTACTGCTTGTGTTTAGACTTGAGAGAGAAAACATAAAAGGTATTTATTCATATTATCTAATACTCATCTCTCCATTCTTCATATACTTCATTATTGGTATTATATTTTTTTTTCTTATAAAATTGTTTCCCCTCCTTCAATTTTTTTCACCTCGTGATAGGTACGTGTCAGTTTTTTTTCCTACAATGTGCTTGTTGTAACATTATGTTGTTTTGATTTGATTTGAGTTGTGTCAGTATTTAGTATTTTGATTTGGGTTGTGATGTTATTTTTATTTGAGATGTGTTTTTCAAAGTTTTTTGAAATATGGTAATCGTATTTGGATTTAAGTTGCGTTAGTGTTTTGATTTGCGTCTGCGTTTTTGCTCAAAATTTCAGAACATGCATTTTATATTAGATTGGGTGGTGGGATTTGTTAGAGGTGGATAATTTGTGTTGGTTTGGGATATGGATGAGTCATTTTAGGTCTTGTTTGATCAACACCTGATAATCAACCCACATACTCTCTATTGGGTTGCTTCAAGGTTTAGGCCACAGACTGGTTCGGATTTGGGCATAGATTGGGACGAGTTTTTTTTTTTTATGATATTTTTTTGTTTAAATTAGGTTAGTGATTGTTAATTAATAGTGGTAATAACATGTTAATTAACAATCACAAACCCCTAAACAATAAAAAAAAAGAGTTTTTCTAATTACACCCTGTGTAATCCTAGTTACACCCTAAAATGATAAAATTACCCTTGCATCAAATTTAATCTAAGTCAGTCTAAATAGGTCATGTAAACTTAGTTTAAGTAGGTTCATGTAAACTTAGTTTAAGTTGGTCATGTAAACCGAGTTTAAGTGTATATACTTAAATTCAATTTAAGTAAATCATGTAAACTTAGTTTAAGTAGGTCATGTAAACTGAGTTTAAGGGTACATATTTAAACTCAATTTAAGTAGGTCATGTAAACTTAGTCTAAGGGTACATACTTAAACTCAATTTAAGTAGGTCATGTAAACTTAGTTTAAGTAGGTCATGTAAATTGAGTTTAAGGGTACATACTTAAACTCAATTTAAGTAGGTTCATGTAAATTAAGTTTACATGAACTTACTTAAACTGAATTTAAGTTAATCTTAACATGTAAATTGAAACCGTGCAGTTGAACAAGAAGAAAAAAATTGAAACTAGCATTATTGAAAAAGAAAAAGAAATCGAGTATGGATGAAAGATGTCACTAATTAATCTTCCATAGAGATCGATTGAACATCAGGATTAATGTTACAACTTTTGAATTTGACACAACTCGCAAGACTGCAGTTTCAATCTTTAAGGGTGCATCTTCTTGCATAGCAGTTGATCCTGACATGTCTGACATTGACGCTTTCAATGATGGGTGAGACTATGGTTGGTGTTCAGGATAGCAGTTTACAATCCTTTGTGAATGCTACTTGCTTCGCAGACAGTTTGATTCAAACTGATTTTCAGAATGTTGATGCTAGCCCCAAGTTGAACATATGTACTCAGCATTTGTTTCTGTTTTAGCTAGTTGGCGTGGAAACTTATTAGTCATTAGTTGTTTTCTCATATTTGTTATGTTGTTTTTTTGGTTTTGTTGGGTTTTGGCCTAATCCCTAGGGTTCAGGCCCTCACATGAATTTTTTTTTACAAGAGTTATAAACTATGTTAATTGTATTTCATCTTATTTTTCCAAGGCTATAATCTGCATGGAAATGGGTGGACTTTGTGTATACTAGAACAACTAGTCAAGTTAAATTTATAATTGCAAAGGAACCAGGGTCTGGGTATTTCGCCAATGTTTGGTTTCAGCGTGGTTTGTGACAACTTTCCTACTTTATATGATGAAATTATAATGTGATATATTACTCGCATTCCCATTTAAGTAAAGATTGCCTCATAATAATATATTAACTAACATTTTAATTACCTGGTACACATACTAACATTGTCATGAATGAAAGCAAAGTGATGTGCCAAGTATTAATATTAAAATAGAAAGCTAGAAGGCTAAATTGGCGTTGAAGTAAAATGTTGTGGCGAAAAAGGCAAAGCAACGACATAAATCAAAATGGAGGGACTGCCCTCATGAGTTCGTAGACCTTCTCCAATTCAATTATAGCTTCCGGAATTTGATCTTCAACGCTTTTCAATTTGATTTGATCATCAGAGAGGCGATGGAAAATTGATTTAACTTCTTTGTTCAAAGATGCGATCCTATCTTTCTCTTGATCTTGAATCTTAACCATGTTGGCTCTGTCACCTTGTAGTTTTTCAAGCTTGGCATTAAGATCAGCAATCTGAGCATCAAGAAAGTTGAGTTGGTTTTGATAGGTTGTGAATAAAGACCTTGAGATCAATATTTCTTGTCTTGTTTCTTTCAATGCTTTATTATCTTGACGGGTGCTCTTCTTAGCTGAGTCTTGCTCATTTTTCAAATTTTTGAATTTCTCTAAAACTCTCACCATGTTGTTGAAAAGGTCAACAAAGACACTGACTTGTTCTAGTTGGTTAGAGGAAAATAAGTCGGCATTAGCGTCAATTTTTTCCTTGACTGCGTTGAAGTTATCTTTAATAAAGAGACCTACAAATAATTCTTCATCCAAGTCTCCTTCAAAGACAATATCCCACAATTCCTGAAGAAGTTTCTCAGGGAGGTTGGGATCCAGTTTTGAGACTTCTTGTTCTTGGACAGAATGCTGAGATTTTACGGAAATAGTAATCCCTTCTGATAAAACTTTGTCGATTGCAGCAATGACATTCTCATCTATCATAGCATCAACTTCTTTCAAGTCTTTGATGACGAATTTTGAAGAGTTGGCTTTGCTGGTACCTTCATCATGAGAGGTCTCTATGACCCCTTTTGACTGTTGAGCTTCAATGATTTTGTCAACATTCGTTTCTTCAGCTGTTATGTTTTCGTTTTGCTCTTCCGATGAATATTCATCTTCAGATTCCTCTTCCGATGAATCTTCATCTTCAGATTCTATGCCTGAGGGACAAAAAGGAGCCTGAACAAGGAAAAAACATTCAGATCAAGATACGCCTAGAAACATGATAAGAATCAATGGGTAGCTTTCATTTTTGTATCACATTTGACAAAACAAATTGTTTTTAACTAAACCACAAACAGAAAATACCTGGGGATTGTGCACGTATTTGATGGATGAAGCCACGTAAGGATAACGCTTGTGCACATATTCCAAGTATGAACACACATCACGAAAGGGGATTTGTCTCACAATATCCATAGATGAGTCTTTCTGAAAGCATATAATATCACCACTTTCTAACTGCATTCATGGAAATACAAATCAATAAGATAACCAGTTGTACAGTAACTTAGTGTGTGCCAACTGAGTGTGTACTATACCTTGCTTTCTTGAAATGTTAATTTCATGTCAACAGGCAGACACTTGACATTTGGTTCAAACACTTCCTGCAATACGATACGCACAATTAACTCAGTAACGCCATTAGAAAATGTCCTTTCCCTTCTGGTATGTCATACAAGAATGATAAATTTTCATAGAACTTAATAACGAACAAGTTTCGTTACTAAACAACTGAAATCATGACTGCTTGACCCGAACTTAATAACGAAGCTTATCGCTTCTGAACATAATTTTTTTATGAAGCGTATGCCTTCTGAACTTGATAGCGAAACATATGGCTTCTGAACTTAAATAATAAATCAGACAACACAAACCAACCTCATATAGTGCAATCTCTTCACCAGGTTCATAACCAGCCAATTTATTTAACTTTGTTAAGATTTCTGATGGCTTATCAGTACAGTTTACAAGGAGCCTTCCAACATAACTGCCATCAAAGGGAAATACATTTGATGTCAACTAAGGTCCATCTTTTACCCCAACATATGTTAAAAATCACACAAGAAATTACTCAGTACCGTAGCTCCTTTCTTTCAGGATCGTATAACTTGAAAAAAAGTAATATATCATCCTTTCTCTTCTTGAGTGGTGCAATGGGGCGTAAATCCTAAATAATAATGTAGTTTGTCAACAGGACTATGCTTGAATGATGTTTCATGCTATCAAAATAGTATACAAATTCATAATATAAACGTTACCAGCCCACGCTCCACTTCCAAAAACAATTCTAATTCTGCTATGTGAATACCAAATACGTCTCTAAACTGCCCGACCTGCAATTTGATTCAAAATGTAGAAAAGAAAGAAAGAAAAAAACAAAAAACTTCAGATGGTGTGCTGAGAAGACAATGAATCTCCAATTCAAAAAGAAAAAAAAACTATAAGATCCAAAATAGTCCATACGAAAAATCACTTGCATATGTTGCATATTAAAAGAAATAAAAGGAAGGTAGACAAAGCTAACACATGTAGAATTAACTGTTGGTCTGGCCCAAAAACTGAAATTCAATGCAAGGTTGTTAAAATTGCGAGCTAACTGTAAGTCTAGGTATCAATTTCGAGTACACTCGGCTGTAAACTTGTACCTGCAGTGAGCTTGAAAAACTCGCAGGAAAGTTTTAAAAGATTATATCTTTTTTTCACTCAGTTTTCACATTTGGTTCGTTTTCTTCTTTGCAACTTGATTTTGTTCATGTCAGTTTTTTTTCTTTATAATTGAGTTTAAAAGAATTTTTTTCTTTAATTTTGAGGAAGTAAACTCGTACGAGTTTACAAGTTGAGTTTAAGAGTCCATTTCATGTAGGCAAAACAAGTTTGCCTAAATTCTCAATTTTGACAACCTTATTATAATGCAATCAGTCATGGCAAACATTATATTAGCAGGTTGATATAAAATGCCATGAATAGATTCAACATAAATGTGGGGGAAAAGAAGCTCTAAGTTTTTTTTTTAAAAAAAACTAACATTTTCCTAAAAGCAAACAATCAGAAATGAAAAGGTCACAAAATAAGAAGCTTGAAGGGAGTATATGAGCAAAATAATATTCAAAAAAGCTTCATAGATCTCATAAATTTACAGGTGCTGCTTCCTGAATGTATGTCAATGGCCAAAATGGACGATATCTATCGTTTAGACGGTTTGCCCATAGCCAAAAGCGCTGGAATCGAGCAGGTATGCCGAACGCTTTGGCAACCTCTTCCTACATATCACATATTAGCAATCAGACAGAAAAATCAAACTTACAAAAATAACACATCTGTTGAATAATCATCAGAAACTTCATAAATGATTATTACATTATAAATTACAAAATCAAAAGCATAAAAACCACAGATTATTCATATGACGACTTTTTTTCTCCTTCCAACTAAAGCATCGCGCTTTTAATATTTTAGTACTTTGGAGGGTGCTCCTATGATGGCCACAGGTTCGATTGGTGCCAATTATTAGGAAAGATCTGGTTCTTGTTTTTCTTGATTATGATTTATCAGGCTTAGTCAATATAATCACATTAGTGCTTGTACTTCAATCATCAATTAACAAGATTCCATTTTCTCTAATTTTCCCGTTGTAATAGTGTAATTGATGATGATACCTTGAAAACGTTAAATGATGTCTGCTTTTGAACACGGAAACTCCTCACTTTGCCATGGTCTACAAGATTAAAATATATATCCTTTCCAATTTGTTCAGCAAGGTCTTCATCTCGTATCACCTAAAAAGTATTATGTGTTATCAGTATAAATAAATATAAATGCAATCTGATTGAGCAATTAACAGCATGTTTCTAAAGACAAACAATACTAATTTATAGTGAAGCAAGCTTAGAACACCTTTATAATAGTGTAGAGGTGAGCATCTTCCTTTTCTTTATTTTTGACTTTTTTTACTTCCCGGTCTTTCTTCAACCTCTCCTGCATAATTCCGTTCTGCAAATTCAGTGCAGATTTTCCAGAATAAACATGTTAGTGGCAATTAGAGCTTGGTTTAATTTAGGCCCTAAATTACATAAGAATATCTACTTACCCTTAAATGCTCTGCAGTGTCTTTCTCATCCTTATTGTATGTTACTTCAATTTCAACTACAAGAGTATCATTCACTAGATACCCTCTTGAAGGATCAAACAATACACCAAGAGGTATGACGTACTTGAAACCCCAATCACTTTGTAGTTTAGTGAATTTGTGCTTCGCGGCTACATAGTGCAAACAAAGTTACCAAAATAACACAGCTATGCCCAAAAATTATGTGCATTTCCACATTTGTTTTTCTCTTTCATTTTGTTCTCAGAGAAAATGGCAATGCAACTTGGCTTTTTCAAGTATAAAATTCTATTTCAGTATATAGGATTTCAGAAAATAGGAGTATTGTATTCTCATAGATTGAAGATACGGTTACAAGGATTAGATATAGGAAGCAGCCTCTCGGCCACTGTCATCCTAGGAACCAGAAAGGGAAACTAATCAATGAGGAGAGTAGTAAGATAACAACCAAATCCCTTTTGTTAAGTGTTCTTATAAAAAGGGCCGGGGGGGGAGTACTAAATAAACCATAAAGTAAATAAAACAAACATCTTACAACTTGAATTTCAACATACATGCATGGTAGTTCATTTGTAACAACTGTAAGGAACAAATTGAATATGGTACCTTTTGTCACAGAGTACTTATCTTCGATTTGATTAACTACTTTCAAAGTAAACTCTACATATGTGCTCCAACCGTCAGGCAGACTAGCTGAATCTGCAGCAGACAGACCGAGGGACAAATAGTCCGTATTGTTCTCGCTTGGGTAAGTTACTGCACGCCTGCTCAAAGTGAAAATAAAAAACATGAGCAGGGATCGATGAAGATGAATACACAGGAACTAAAATAACAAGTACAACAAAATCACTTCCCGGAATAGATAGAGCCGACTATTACATAATATAGCATGTGTACTAAAATAGAAAGACGAACAACATGAATTGATTCAGGGAATGTGTAAGCACAATACCATTTATAACCCCCAGCTTCAAATACATCTGAATAGAGTACTTTCGTTCTCACACGAGAAAATCTTTCAATTCTCCATGTATAAGATTTAATATCTGGAGCTGTAAAAGAAGTTCTCCTCTCATATTTGCCACCTCTTTCCATCTAGCCTGTGAATAGAACCCAATAACACCGTTTATTAAGCACTTACCACTTACAGATTGTTTCAACTATTTATATCAAATATTCAAAATGGACTAACTAGTTCAAATAGATAGGTTGACATAGTTATAACTAGTAACAAATCATAAATCATCAGTTCATAACTATGTTACTTGTTCTGTAAACAATGCACAAAGTTGTTTGGTGGATCAAATGAGGGAGGGAGTACCTTTGTCCTCTACTTCTTAGCTAGCACCACTTGTTCTTACTAACTTATGGTTGAATCATCATACACCCCAGCTCTTACCTTTATATAACTTTTTTCAACCGGGCCTTATAAGCTTCGTCCATCATTTTCATGTTCACATAGTAAAAGTATCAATTTGAATCTGTTTTAATTAAAATAAAAAATAAACATTGAATATAACTTAGTTGGCAAGTGTATTTAAAAGCATGAGTTTAAGCCCCCGATTCTTCATTTATTCATTTTTAAATAGTGAATTTCTAATCAATAAACTACATATCTCTGTTTGTTTTGATTTTTCGTCTTTGTACGGTGTGTTTTTTATTTCCTGTCTTAGTGCGGTGTTTATTTTATTCAGGTTGAAAGATTAGCTTTGAGCAAGTGCAGATCCAATCAATGACTTTGACGTCGTCAACGTTGAAGATTCGGAGACATGCGTATTCGGAGACTTGAATATAGGTACTTTGTCATTTTATACTATTAACATGGATGTTGTCAATTTGTTTGTAGGACTGTAGATTTGTATTGTATTGATGTACTCTATCAATATGAATGAATGAATATTGTTTATTTTTTATAAAAAAAAAAAGTAATTGAATTTTTTTTATCATTTCTTCAATAAAAGAATATTTTATCATTTAAAGACGCTATAAAAACATGATAAAATAATAGATACAAATTTAACATAACATATAATAAAAGGAAATGTTAACATATACCATTAGGGGTATATTAAAAATAGAAATTAAGTATTGAAATTGTGTCATTTTATTTCTCGAAATCATGAAATGACAATCTATACATTATAATAAGGGTTACTTTAATGTGTGTTTTTATGACACATGTTAATGATGCCAGGTATTGTAAATATTTATCAAGAAAAAACAATTTTCAAAGTTTTAGAAATAAATTAGCACAATTACTAATACATGATTTCTATCTTTGATATAGGATAAATGTTAACATTTCCCTTAATAAAAGTAAGGTTAGTTGTCTCTGTAAGTTTAACTCAATTGTCAGAGATAATGCATGTGATATGTATGAGCCGAAATTTAAACTCCAAGCACTCTATTTATTTACATTTAAGAGATAAATTTATAGTCATTACTTGACTAAAAAAAATGTTAGCTTATCTTATGAACATGATTGAGTTGACAAAAATGTTACATGTCCAGTGTATTGAAAGGGCAAAACAAAACAAAGAAACCACGCCACTTCAAGAATCGAAGCAACTATTCGATTTTGCAGGCACAGATTCGTTCAATCACACCCCCCCACATATAATTTTTTTTAGAGGACCCCCACGTATAATAATACTAGGCATTGACATCATGAAATGACAATTTAGACATTACAAGCTTAATCCCCCATTTTCACAATTTTGTATAATTAGTTTCCTTATTTTCAAATTCTATAGTTTTTGTCCCTCAATCAAATATTTTGTCAAAAATACGGTGATATAACGTGTTTTAAATAAAGTTTTTAAGATAATTATCTTACGATTTAATCGATATTGATATTTTTCCATCTTTAGATCATATACCACGACATTTAAAACATATTACAATACGTTTTTTTAGTTAAAAAATATGATGGGTGGACCAAAACCTTCAAATTTGAAAATAGGGTACCAATTTTGCATAGTAATGAAAGCATGGAACCAAAAGTGCAATTAAGTCAACATTATACAACGGAAATTTAGTTTGACCATGTGAGTATAGTTCAACTGACATATATATATTGCAAAATATACTGACATTAAAATTAGAAATCCAAATTTTCAATTTATCCACTTTATAATAATTTTTTTAAAATAAATCATTTTTGTCATTTTTAAGTGTTTGTTTATGATTTTCTAAAAAAGAATATTATCAACAATATAACTTGTTGACTTTAAAATGAAAAGCTACTGAGATTAACTTTATTTCAAAACCTGTTTTTTTTTTTCAAAAATAAAGAGGTAACACATGAATAAGTCAATTTTTTATAATCAATCATGTTTATGTTAGCAGACAAACAAAAATAGTTTCAGATTTGTTCTCTCTAAAATCACCTAGATTTTTTAACACAAAGGATGCATTTGTTTTAGCTTTAAAAAAGATTATGTAATAATAAAAATATAATTTTTTTCTAGAAGGTTTTAATAAAAATATGAAGTTATTTATGTTCGTTTGCTATCCATAGAAAGCACTTTTAAAAAAAATGATTTTAACTAATTCATGGGTTACCTCTCTTTTTTAATAAAAAAAAATAAGATTTTGAAAAAAGCTGATCCTAATAGCTTTTCATTTTAGAGTAAACAATAATTTTTTTTATAATTCTTTTTTTAAGAATCATAAACGAGAGAAATGATAGGAACACTCTATCCTTAACACTCATTTTTTTATTGGATAAAATCGTATGAGTTTTAGTGGAGTTTGTGACATCATCTACTAACAAAAACAATATTTATGATTTATTTAATACATATAATGTCTTGGATGAAAGTAAAAAGATTAAGCCACGCCCACATCATCCAAATTTGAGTTTTAATTTTAAAGTTGTAGAAAATGATAATCATTTTGAAATTTTGGATACCAAAATAACATAATTTCTTTAAAAATAAATATATTGGTGAGCCAAAAATACAATTTAACATTTTTTTATTATCTACATCGAATATTGTAAGTTAGCATTCATGACTAAAAAGGACTTTGATTTATTCAAATGAATTGATTTTTCTATCAAATTTATTCTAACATAAATCATTTTTTATTTTAACTTAATTTTAATTAAAATCAATTTTATATAATCAATTTATTCAAAATATTTTTTTTACAGAACTATTTTCATTGTCTTTTAATTTAATTTCAAATAACAATATTTTATTTATTTCACTCATGTTTTAAAGTCTACATAAATAAATTAAGAAAAAGATAAATGACAAAATCTTCATTTGAAGTTAAATGCAAGAGAAGTTGTGAAGTGAGGGATGATGATACCGAACTGTGCTAGAGCCACAACCATGGCTGTTCCTTCATTCATGGCAATAAGAAGTAGTAGAAGAAGAAGAAGACCCATATGCTTCTTATGCTGCGCTTCTTCTTCAACCATCATCAATACAGAGCAGTTACGTTCTCAACTTGATCATCTTCATGCTGAAGCAGACACCACCAGAACCAAGGGTAGGTACCCATTAATCATTCTTGCTTAATTTCATTCTATATTTGTTATTTTCTCTCAAAACACCCATTATTGTCGTCCCTTATGAATGAATTATGTAAAAAGCTTTGATTTTTTTCCACTACAATTCTTATCCAAGGACAAAAAACTGATTTTCAGCTTAAAGGGTCAATAAAGTTTTGATTTTATCACTTAGATAGAAACTCACCAATGGATAAACAACCATTTTGCTTCCCGGTTGTGAGATGATGTCATTGAATGTATCGAAATTGCAAGCACATTCACAAGTGTCCCTTTTATTAGTCATTTTGGTCCTTAAATCTGAGCCTACGAAGGTGTTTTTCGTTGGTCAATTTAGTCCGTAAAATACTAACAAAAGAGGCAAAACAGATGTGTTTGGAATTTCGATACATTTAGGGACGACAGCACCTCACACATTTAAGGACAAAAATTGCACTTATCATCTATAGTCTTAAAATTATTTGTCACTTTCCATGTGAGTTTGACCTTGTAACAAGGAGTTCAAATCTCACCAAGGACTGTTGTAAAATGGATTACCCTAATTTTTTTTGAAAAGTTTGTCTGCTAACTGGGCTATGCTTGAAAGATTCAATAGGTTGACAAATAGTTAAATGACAAAGATTATGATCACTCTTTTGCTTTATGAATCTACATTTATGATTTTCATCTGTTTGACCTTTAATAGAAACCTACCTAGTAAGGAAATAATTTATTGCTAACCTTTGCTAGAGTGTGTGTACGTTCAAAAATCAAAATTAAGATGTCCCCGTGAGCATAGCTCAGTTGGTAGGGACATGCATTATTATATGCAGGGATCGGGGTTCGAACCCCGGACACCCCACTTATTTACATTGAAAAAGGTGAATTCTAGCCATTAGGCTACTTGACCAAAAAAAAAAATCAAAATTAAGATAAAAGGTTATTTGAAAGATATAAAAACTTATGTGTAGTGGTTAAATACAGCAAATAATGATAGGTTGAGGCTCCTAAGATTATCAGAGTCAGCAGAGAAGCTTCAAAAACAAGCAGCTATAAGCATGCAAAAGGGGGATGAAAATTATGCAAGGGATATGCTTGTACAAAGAAAAAAGGTGTTGCAAGCTTTGGAGAAGTCTAAAAGCCGCATTGAATTGCTTGACGAGCTTTCCACAAAGTTAAGTGAGGTAAAGTGAAATTATCAATAAGTACTATCAGAGTATCATGTTTACTGTTATATTTTTCATTGCCATCATTATGACAATGATATCATCATAATAATAAATTTTAGTATGTTTAGGAAGAACAGCAATGTTAGTTAGTGTGAGTTCGTTCAAATTGGTGCCATGTGTCTACCAGCTCATCATCGCCAGACATGTTTGACAATCAAATTGGAAAAAATTAGTTTTGCTAAAAGTCATACAGTATATGGGACAAAGGAAGTATTTTCTTTATTGTATTACAAAAGAAAACTATTTTGTTTTCAGGTAATATCTTTGAAAGAAAGTCGGCTAGTTGGAAATGTCACTATGAACATGGAAGACACAACAGAAGATGCTTCAAGTCCCATTCGAATCGTTGCTCCAAAGGAGGAAGTTCTAAAAGATTCTCCTAAGGATGATTCTGACCTTAATAGGATGAAATTCGGCGATAATCAAGATATGCAAATTTCTTTGGGAAGTCAAGAGAATCCGCCGGATGATACGGAGACAGAGAATCTTCTGAGATCCCTTAGCACCGCCACTGGAAATGAAAACAACATACCCAGCAGCTTGTCAGAAATATCCTCATATGAGGATTTCATGGAACATATAGATCAAAAGCTCCATGAGATTGAAACTGAACTAGTTGCTTTTTTAAATGTCTCGGTTTTAGTATTGGATAGTGAAGAGAGACCAAAGAATTCTAGATGGCAACAAACAATGGAACTCCTTGAGAGCATCCATGGCATTAGACAGAGGTACAGCATTTCAGTTCTATCAAACAATATATCAGACCGTTTCATTTGAAGATTTAGATATGAAAATTAATTTTGATTAGGTGTCTCCTAGTTGTTTTAATTTTAGATAATTTTTAAGAGTATTCATATAAGAGGCGGAAAGTAACGCAGGGCTTTTCTCAAATTTTCTAACTCGCAGAATCAGAAGTGCCAAGGAAGCAAAAGTGAGGATCTGATCAATTTTGCTTTGCTCAACTAAGCTTCTACTGCCAGGTGAAAACTAACTTGAGTCATAAAATAATCTGCCACAATTTTCTTGTAGCCCACAATTACTTTATGTGGGAACAGGAAAAACACATATGAGATGCTTTTTATTACTTTGTATTGATTTACTCCTAGTGGCCCAGTCCTTCAAATAGTGTGGCTTTATTAGAGTTCGTAAATATGGCTTTCGAGTTTCACATATGTTTGCTTCTTGCAATACCAAATCACATGTTTGAATTGTCATAATCAATTTATACTTCATACGAAGATTTGGCATTCTCGATACCTGTTGTCATGAGCTTATGCAACTATGGATGAAATTCCTTCTTTTTTTTCCGGGATATTGTGAATTGTGTTAACACCTGCCATAATAATTGTTTAGAGTCGACTCATTTATTCTTGCTGACTGACTAAATAACTTGTTTCCGTGCTATTGCCATCAATTTATCTGTCGAATTTGTAATTCCATTATGGGGATGTACCCTAAAATCCTAAGTATGTTTACTTTAATTGTTATGAAAACTGAAAAGGTGCAAATGTCGCTGCAATTGCTCTAGACTGGTTACCAAAATTTTGCCTTCATAGAACGAGATGAATGTATTCGTATTGTCAATAGACTACATAAATATATCACTACCACAAAACGGTAACAATATTGTGAACTATGGTACTTATTCTGACAGCACATGTTAGTGTGGAACAAGGTGTGTTAACTCGGGCCCCTTGTGAATAAAATGATTGAATTGTTATAAGCTCAGTAACCTAATAAGTTGTAAAACAATAGAAATATGTATCCGGAAAAACTATCAAACTTTGACCATCTGGATGTGTGCTGTTCAGATGTGCATTTGTATGGGGGGGTTTTAAGTAGCAAGGGAGGAGGAAAAGTACCGCTTAAAGTATTAGATGTAGCAACTGTTAGAACCTAGGTTATGGGCTTTGCTACTCTCACAAATTCACTTTTTGACTGACCCACAACATCCAAGATGTGGCATTGCGACCTTCACAAGGGAAGGAATAGATGAAATAAACCAATAAGTAGATTTTTGATTCATGTTGATAGGAATATTCTCTTTTTCTCGTTATTCTTTGAGATAACATAATGTATGTAAGACAATTTAATTCAAAGTTTATTCAGAAAAGTACCACAAGAATCTAAATTTGATGTATACTTATTACATTTAGGTATGACATCACATCAGCACACCAATAGATTCAGCATTACAAATAAAATTACGCCTGGTGTTTCTATTCACTGAACATCCATGTTTATGTGCATAGGAAGATGACAGTAAATGATTGGTACTTCAAGATACGGCACTAATAACATCCAAGAGGTTGTTACCAATACTAGATCGTGAAAATAAGCATACATTGTTTGAATAAGATATTTTAATTGAAGAGGCCTGACTTTAGTGGTATGTCACATATCCTCATAAAAATATGCGAGGAGTTTGATTCAACATAGGATACTTCCCTTTGACTTAAAAAAGAATAGAAGATGATCCAATATTAAGGTTAACTTTATGGCTTCAAGATATGATCACAGGTTTTAGTTGCTGGTCATAGTCCTGAATAGTGGTGGTCTCTTGCAGTACTAGTCTACACTTATAGAAGAGATAGTTGAATTAGACGGTTTCCATGAGGTCAGCTAGAGTTATCTTGCCATACATGCCATGGTCCAAGGAATCAAATTGCTTGCTAATTTGCATAATGTCTATCTCAGTAATCTTTCCCATTTGCTTAAGCTTGTATATGACAAAGTCAGACTTACTGCACAAAAGTAAAAGGTGAACAAAAATGAAGCTGATATATGTGATAAAAGTTGAAAAAATTAAGAACAAATATCAGCTGCGCAATATGCGTTTTCTGTCTTTGTTGGAAAAATTGGCATAATGCTCTTCAAGAATTTCTTAAAAGGTAATTAGGATTGATGTTCTTGTACTAAAGTGAAACTATCTTCTCTTTCAATGGTTTATTCAAGGCTGAGAAGTGAATGAATAATACAACTCGGTATTCTCCATTGATTATAAATTTCTGCATCAGTTATGATGCAAAATATATAGTCGAATACATTGTAAAAAAGACATACTGGAATAATGACGATATGCTTCTTGAGATTCCAACTATTGGTATTTGAACTGAGATTCATGTTTCAGCTGCAGATGGTTCAAAGTTTCTAAGGTCATTTATTGTTTTGGTTAATGCTGACAGAAATTCAGATCTCAATTTTGTAACCCTGTAATTCATTCAAAGTGAAAAAGTACAAGGATAGATATTATATCATGTTACCAGCATTGAGGCATACCTGATAGATCCATCATTATCAAAATCTGCAGCTGCTAAATCTGATAAGGTTATTTTCTTCTGAAGAACCATTTTTGCCATTTTGCGGCTTCTCTTTTGCATGCTGTAATCTGTGAGGTATATAAACGCCCTTGCAACTGAGAATGTACTTACCAAAAGCCACAGAATTGCAAAACATCTTCCAGTTAAAGTTCTGAAAGAATAATCTCCATGACCAACCGTTGTAACAGAAGTAATGGAGAGATAAAAACTGTCAGCCCAATTCAGATTCTCTACAAAGTGTGCTGTAACTGTTCCAACAGCAATGCAGACAGTGACAACAACCAAAGCAGTACAAACTTTGGTTCTTATCCTCATTCTTCCTTTCTCTTCATCAACCATGTAAGTCCTCAGAATTTTCTTGTATCTATCCTCATCCATCATGCTCAATAAGAATGCCTCATGTGCATCACAAATGTGTACAACCAACTCATTAAGCATAAAACCAATAAATCCGAAACCAACCAAAATGAAAGCACATGTAAACATCTTTGTAAATATGGTATCAGGAACAATATCTCCATATCCAATAGTGCATAGAGTTACCACTGTAAAGTACACAGCATCAACAGGCCTGAATGTGGTAGTACCCTTGAAACTTCCACTGATCATATACACTGTAACCCCAATAGCCACATACAAGAAAACAATAATGAAACATAGCCTAACTATTATGGAGCTATGTGCAGATCCATGATCAGACGGCTCATGAAAATCTACTCCCATGTTGGTGAATAATACTGATGGAGCAGAGCGCGAGCGATGAATAATCTTCGCTTTCTTGATGCTCAAGTTGGCTATGAGGTTAATAAAAGAAGGTTTCCTTGCTTCATTGATGATAAGAGATGAATTTGATCGAGACAATGATGGAGGAGCAAGATCAAGCACATATTGATCCTTGAGTAATGGTTTACTTAGTGAATGTGTTTCTCCATTACTGGAGAGAAGGCTGAGGAGAGGCTTCTGCATTGTGCATTGATTAGATGTGAGTTGGAGATTAATGGTAGCAAATTATAGTACCATAAGTTCATTCAACTACAAGTCAAACTTGGGGAAAGGTGGTTAAGCTGTTTGTAGTAGGGCTCTGAAGAATACTTCATGCATAACTGTTGCTAATTTCCTTGCTGCCAACTGATTTAATTATTAGGTTTATTTAATAAATCATCATATAGTATATACTAATATAAGATATTTTAACAAATTTTCATTTCTAATGCCCCAACTATAATTTATAACGTCTGGCTTTCATATGGCTACCGTTTATGTATTGCTTTTGCCCCAACTACATGGAAGAGGAACCCCTTTATGATATAAGTCAAAGTAGCTAAAGTTGTCAGATAAGAGAAATACTAGCTACATGATCTTTTGTACAGTACACACTTCAATTCACTTTTTATAATTGGTCAATTTAAAAAAATAAAAATAAAAATAAAAAAAAACCACAAATTTGCCTCGTAAATTAATTACCACTTTTAAATAGTGCCGACTCAATATAATAAGAGGCATAAAGGATTTTTTTTTTTTTAACGAGGCCTTTTAAAAAAAATTAACACAATAATAATAAAAATAAAACCTGGAAAAAAGATTTCTTGAGTCCAAAATTTAAACCCCTGACCAAGAGTATTAAACCCCTGAAAAAGCTTTTTTCAATAACGAAATAAGTTGTGCAAATCTTAATAATATATTGTCATATTATATATTTATAATTAAACTAATTTTTTTATAAAATAAAATAATGAGGTCAAAAACCCTTGCTTAACATTGCTTTTTAAAATGCCCACTTTGACGAATGGTGGACCAACTCTTGAAAATTACTTAAATTATTAAGTATCAAATATGACCATTGTCTCCTCTCAAAAGTAGAAGTTCACGGTCATCTTTATTCTCATAGATGAAATGATGATTCAATTAAGTATCAGCTATGACCATTGTCTCCTTTCAAAAGTAGAAGTTCATGGTCATCTTTATTTTCATAGATGAAACGATGATTCAATCGGTGTTTGTTTAACAAAAATAAAAAGACATAAATGAGTTGAATTTTTAGTCATCAATCTTCATTTTCTCTCTCTTTTTTTTAAATTGGTAGATCATATCAGTGTGAGCCTCTATTTTCAGCTGATACGATAAGTCATTGTTGCAAGTTTTAGGTCATTTTTCGTGGTCCACTACTCCTCGGTAGAATTTCTCCTTTTAAGAACAAGTACTGAGTTGTTAAAAAATAGGCCACGCGTGAAAAGTGTTAAAAAAATGAATTGTAAACTTTTCTCATCTTAAAAAACATGGATTTGGTGTACTGTACACTAAGAATCTGAGCCATGGCAAGCTAAAGTTGTACCTAAAGTCAGTTACATTACATCAGTACTTCTCTGCTGATGTTGCAATGCAATTTATGGGCTGAGTAAGACTTCCAAAGGAAACGGTAAGATTTCTCATTAATTTCATCTAAATTATCTAACCCTCTTCTGAAAAATATCAATAAAGGTTAATAGAATTCTACATATTAAGACTACCATGCTGTCATTTCTTTTTCAATTTATTTGAGTTGGCCAAGATAGTCCCTTCAATGACAAACTCGTTAATTGACATAACAAAAAGAAAAAAAGGCATAGTACAAACATCTATCGATTGAACAATTTTGAAAACATGAAGCGACGACTTGCACCATTTGGTGGCCTAACTGATGCAGCTTGAGGAACATCTTTATGAGGCACCGTTTTCCGTACTTGCGCATGAGTTTCTGCTTCGTGTTGGAACATCTTAACCAACTCTTGAAGCTCTATTTTTCTCTCTGCAACATTTTCTTCAATGATTGGTTTTTTCAGCCCAAGATAAAGCAGTCCAATTCCAATTAGTACTGCTCCCAACACAACTAAGAGAACAGAGAAAAGAACAAACGCATAAGGAGTTGCTTCAGATCCAGGTATTCCGTCCACATTTATGCCAAATAGTCCGGTAATGATGGAAAGGACAAGACCGCAACCCCCAAACACTCCCAAGTTATGTGTAACTGTGAGGCTTCTGTCCTAAAATAAGAAGCAGAGAATAGTCAATTTTTGGTTTAATGTATTTTCCTTGTTGGAAGCAAAAAAGCAGATACCAGCGCAAGTGTGACTGCGAAATAAATCTTTTGCAAACTTATACTGGTGAGTAACTGTATTCAGCTAACGAATATCAGATAAATGAATTCAATAAAACATTTGTAGCTAACTATTGAAGAGATTAAATTTCAGTAGTCGGTAGAGATTACAATACCTGCAACCATGCACGGACCGCGCTTTGCATTACATCTTGGATTGTGAACAGGCGACCTCGAACTGCTTCTTGCTCGTCAATCATTTGCCTTGTACCCTTCATTGCTCCAGACAGCAATGATCTTGTTACATTTCCTCTCAACTGTTGAAGAAGTTCAAACACAATTTCCTCTCGTGCATGGAGTGACCATTTCACTCTTATAACCTACTAGGTCATACGAGAGAGAGAGAGAGAGAGAGAGAGAGAAACACAATTAACATAATTACTATGGACCCAAAAATAATCTAAAAATCAGATTTATAATAAACACTTTAAAGTTACTTACTACAGCCATGTAATCAGTTAATTTGTGTGACATGTAAAGTTTTACTCTATACAACATTCTTATGGTGACAAGAGAAGTACCAACCAACTAAATGAAAAGAAATAAGATATTGAAAAGACTGAACCAACCACATTCAAAATAGCTGAGAAATTCATGATATAGCCCATTGGCTTCCAATTATGTTTTAATTTTATTTTTGTTACATTATTCATAATTTCTGCATCACTTTATCTAACAAAAAAATTAGCAAAATAAATAGATCGAGAAGATGCACGAGGTGGGAAGTCGAATAATTTCTTAAATTTCAATACAACAATATGAACCAAGGACTCGCAAGCATGCTATTAGCCAAAGCAAAAACAAAGAAACACATTGCAACGACCAAATAAAATTTTTGTCCAGCATTATCAACACCAATACAATTTGTAAAACTAAATTAGAAGTTTATGGAAGATGCTTAACCAGTACAGTATTAGTCATTCTGTGGTCTCGAAATTTACCTGGGTTGATAATCTTCTTATTTCCTGGTTCAATATTATAGTAAGCAGATGCAAATCCTCATGATTCCTCCTAAGAAGGAAAAGCACATTGTATATCCAAATTATTCAAAAATGGATCAAATGACCACCTATGCTACACATAAGTTCTTATGTTTAATGGTCCAAAGCACATGCAATCACCTGTTCATAAACATCAATTCAATTTCATCAGCAGCCCCAAAGATGTGTTTACGAAACAACCTGTGATATCATATGCATTAGTAACAAATAGAAGGATGGCAGTGCATATTAAAGTGATCCAAACTAAGTATGATTTAAGAACACAATAGGATGTTACAAATTTATTATTCACAAAATTTGAAAACTTCAATCACATCAAGAAATCCCTCCCTTTCCCTCCCCTCCATTAAAATCCCTCCCCTTTGTTGAACCAAACAGACCCTTAAACAATGCTGAACCGGTAGATACTGCAATTCCGTATATTCTTTCAAATTTGACAATATTCTTATGTTAGAATATTCATTAAGAAAAATAAACTTTTCTTTCCTTCACTCTGTGTATACTATATAAATCTATAATCACATTCAGCCACCAATTGACCCTAGAAATAGTATATCTGCATATAGAAGATTTAATATCAAGAATTGCAACCCTTCACCTTAATAAAATGTCTTGTCAAAAAGCAACACTCTTAATAATGTAGTTGAGGTGCAATTTTAATTACTTCATTTAAGACTATATTTATCTTCTATATGAAAATCATACCAATGTAAAATACCAGTAGAAAAAGTAAAAGTAATTAAGTACTTAACAAAAAACAAAGATTAATCATACAAATTGCAAAAACCAACAAAAGATTTTCTAAGTGGGTAACCAGATGTAAAGAATATTAACCTATCATCCCATCGTGCAAGACAACAAGCTAGGTGTGCTACAACTTCATGAATGCTGCGTGGAATGTTAGCTCCTCCACCAGCCAGAAGTTCCTGCAAAACACAGTTGAAGGTAACTAAGGATAAAAAAATAAAAAATAATAATGCTTTTGGCAAAATTATTGTCAGAGTAACTTTGTGAAGCTAACTAACCTGAACTTCTAAAATGCCTAACACGTTGATGTTTGATGCAGAGCCCTTAACATGCAAAACTGTCACCAGAAAGTTTTGTGCCTGCCATGCTCGTAATACAATGGGAATGTCATCTTCCTCAACAAATGGATCACCTGCAGACTGCCCTAGAAGTTCAAACAGTAATCCACCAGCGACTCGAACAGGAACCTGTCAATCAAAAACTTGTTTTCAAACTTGAATGTCATCGCAACTGTACACTGAATCATTGATTTTACTGAACGAAACATAGCAACCAAGAAGGTGTCAGGTAGGGCCCAAGAAACCACGAGATATCACTAAGGACACATTGGCAAATATACCAGCTCCTGTGGTGGAATGGGCTTAAACGTGCGACCAGAGTGAAGCTCCAAAATTTTGCTTCATAATATCACGACAAAATTGACTTTGTGACACGAGAATGTTAGAATTGACGCGGAACCAAACGAATGCAAAATGGTAATAGCAAATTGGAGTTCTTTTAAAACAAAAATTTGTGAATTTCAATCTCATGTATAACTAATAACAAGTTTATTTACCTCATACAGCAGGTGTTTCATTCGATCGCTTATTAACCTACTTTCATCATGCAAAGCAATGCTAATAGCAGGATGTAACCACTGAGAACTAGCAAGCCATGTAGTAACATATGGATCAGCAGCATCCAAATGACACCACCAGATTGGACCCACTGGCCTTTCCCAGTAAGGAGTTGCTACATCTGCAACCGGAACATCAGTTTCATCATCAGCGAAATCATGTAGCTGTGATGACCAGCTAGCATCACTATGCACAGCCTGGACAAGTTCAGAAACTCTGGCCCAACCAATTGGTTTCCAGTAACTTCTTGGAAGACCCTCTTTACCAAAACAGTTATTGTTATCGAAATCTTCGAGATCCAACCCTCTAGTTGATTCATCTACCGGTAAAGGTAATTCATGAACTCCATTTCTACTAGGACTTCTTTTCAATGGATTAATTTGATTGCCTTGTAAACCCTTCTTCTGGGCCACTTCTTTAACTGCTGCTGAGGGATGAGTCTTCCGAGATCCACGGATGAACTCAAAAGCACAAATAAGCCCATCGGTCCAAAGTTCCCTATTCTGCAAGTTATCCTTGGTGGAGAAGTGGACTTTATGATTCCCTTGCTCCTTGGCTTCATTGCCAAATGAAGCTAAATAATCTTCATTGGCAGCTTGCCTATCGTACTCAAGCAGAGGAACAAGAGCCTCGACTACCATTGATGCGACAGTCACAACTGGTTTCAAAATGCGTTTGATCACTTCAAAGTATGACGAATACTTGGATACTAATTATAAAACGCCATAAAATCACTGAAACGGAAAGAAAAAAAATGTATAACTAAGAGTGTAGTAAGTATTTTATTCCACACAACAGAACAAACAATTTTAGACAACTTTCGCGACAACTTTTAAGTGGTTAAAACAATTAAAATTACATTCATGTTAATTGGTATACTAGGTTATAAAACTCATTAACCACCAATGTAACTTCATTAACCATAGATTTGAAACCACAATTTGAAGGTGTTTAAATCTACATGTAGCTGAATGCCTGAAAATGATGGTTAATCATGTCGAAATTCATGATTACCGAAGTTATATCTATGGTTAATGAGTTCCAACACCTGATTGTAATTGATGGTAGATTTGAACACCTGAAAATTATGTTTAATCATGTATAATTTCGTGGCCAACGAAGTTAGTTAATGAATTTTAAGACCTGATAGTAATTAATCATGTATTTGAAGTGTTTTAACAACTTAACCGCGAAATTGTGAAATTTGAGCTGTTGAAATAATAGAAGATTACAAAATCCAACACATTGTTTTGATCTCACTCACTCTTAGAGTAAATAATAACGAAGAATGCATTGAAAAAGAGAGTAATAGCATTGATTAAATAACAAGAAAAAAGAAATGATTTGTTTAGCGAGAATGAATGATAATAAGTGATTAGATTGAAAGGTTTACCTTTGAATTTGGATTCGAAAGAAATGAGAAAACGGAGAATGCATAGCTTGAATAAAGACGAAGAGAACCGCAACTGAATAACGGTGCCGCGCACTCTAAATCCTTCCTATCAAATCTACGTAATGCCAAACTAATTTAATTTCTTTTTTTTTTTTAAAACAAGTGTCCTCCGCGCGCAACTGCAAAGACTAAACTCTCGAGACTCAAATGGGCGGCAAACTCTCACAAAGCTGAATTCGAACCCAGACCTTGTTAAGTTAGAAGAGACATGTTTCATCTCATATAAGCGGTGTTGGGTAATTTAGGTCCCGTTTGATTTGAGCTTATTTTGAGCTTATGAAAAATAACTTAGATAAATAAATAAGCTTTTATTTTAATTTATAAGCTCTCACTAACGAAAATTGTGTCCTCTTAAGTTTTTTCATAAACCACCTTAAAAACTTATAAATAATACAAAAAAAACTTATTTATTTGCATAAACTATTTTATATAAGCTCTAAAAATAAGCTAATCTAAACGGCCCCTAATATGTTCTGCTTAATAAACACACACTTTGCCAAAATTGATCAACGATTAATTAATAAATAAAAGAAAAAAGTAAGCATTTACACAAAAATCAAAACAATGGAGAAAAAAAATTAAAAATAGGGTTTAGCTAACAAATGCTCTTAAACCACTTGTTAAGGATACAAAAATAGAAATAATTGATAAATTTTAAATAGAAAATGTTACTTTTTAAAGTTTCAATGCATTAAATGTACTATTTCCAACATAAGATTTCCTCTTTAGACTTCTTAAAAGGTGTTCTTAGGGCACTTGTTAGCTTTCCCTTAAAAATATAATGTGAGTATGCGAGAGAAAATTGTCACAAAAATTGTTAAAAAATGATTGTACAAAAATACTTAGTTAGTTCTCTAAAAAAAATAGTTAGTTAGTAAAATTGATGAAAATATATCTAGTTGCATTTGTTTTAAATCTAATATATTCTAAGTGCAACTATAAAGATTAATCTTTTGAATCTTGTAGGACATAAATAGATGGTGAACTCTCCATACAGTTTTAACTTTATTTTCTTGAAAAAGTATAGTTTTAACTTTATTAATTACCAAGATTAAGTTTACCCAATAGCACGTAGTTAGATGAGGAGAAAGTGATTGCGAGATTTGGACAAAAGATTTAGGCTCACACATAAAAGTAATACTCTAACTTATAAACCATGTGATCATTCAGCGCAGCAGGGAGCTTAATAGTGTGATTGGGCATGTTGTAGATTGGACTTGCCTCATTAACTGGTTCTTTCTAGGTGTCTTATGTAGTAGTAGGGTGCACGTAACAATACCTTCCCCATAAAGGACAACCTTGTCCTCAAGGATGTGGGCAGAGGAAAAGGTTCCCCAATCTTCCTAAGATGTATCATCCGGAGACAAATTGTGCCATTGAACCAACACTTGACGACGAGCGACTCTGTTAGCAACTACTTCCCTTGAGTCTAAGTTGGTAAAAGTTTGTACAAGAGGGTGATTCTCCAATGAGTCAGGTGGTAAGATATCATATGCGTAATTGGTTAGTTCCCATAGTGAGGTTCGAGGAGGGAACAATGAAATACACTGGATTTTTTAATATGAAGGGAGCTCCAATTTGTAAGCCACGAGACCAATTCGTTCCATCACACAAAATGGTCCATAAAAGCGCTTGGAGAACTTATGTAACTTTGCTTCCGGTGGCGGAGCTAGAAAAAATTTCGGGGGTGGGCCCGCAAAATATACTCTAATATATAAACATAAATTTTTCTGTTGTAATAAACGCTAAGCATGAAGTTTCATCAAAAAAAGTAAACTACATACCTTAGAAAATTAAAATAAGTCGTTACGCGATCCAACTAACTTGAAATCATCAATAACTAACACAGAACTAATACTTACAGTAATTTCCCTTTCTATATAAACTGTCATGCTATCATTTTAGTAGCAAGTTAACACAAGTTGATTTCTTCATATCGGGATGATAAATAAATCTCAGTTAGCTTCTTCAACTAAACTTCAAACTATTATGTAATTTCTACATCTATGGAGCATTTTAGTAGCAAGTTAACACAAGCATAAAATCATGTTATCAGATACTTTAACAAGCTATATTGTTACACAATCCACCATCTCTTATACACATATATACATACATTAGTGTATGAACCTAGGCTTTAAAAATTAATCTAGAAAACTCATTCATACATATGTATATACATGTGTGTGCACACCTTTACCGACCTTATGTGAAAAACAGTCACATTGTATTGATTATTAAATTTCAATTTTCAAGCCTTGAATCCACGGTATCACAGAACAGCAAAAGCACCAAAAACAAACAATCTTGAATAAAAGGCTATAACCAAAATAACATTGTAGTTTCAAAATTCAATTACCAAGTACCAACAATCAACAAACAAGAAATTAATTAACATTCAAACTTCGTAATAGTAGCAATCATCAATCAACAATAACAAACAACAACCAATCTTAGTAGCAAACAAACACCTTTAAATTCTAAAATAAAAAAGAAAATTAACAATCACCAAGAAATTATCTTTCAATTTGGATTGGAAAGTCTGAGTCAAAAAGAAAAATGGTTTCCTTGATTCATCTCTGAATGAGAGAGAGAAGGGAGTGCTGGAGTGGTCGGCGCCGGCAGTGAAGATGGAGGTGACGCGGCCGGAATGAGTGACAACTGACAATCGGCCGCCAAAAATGAAGGTTATGGTTAATGGGTTTGTAGGTCACGTAACAGAGGAAGAGGAAAGAAGTTTTGTTTTGTGTATTGATAGAAATTTGGCAAGTGTACCAAAAACTATCGAAGTAGTAAAATATCGTTCCCACAAGGACTGTTTTTAAACTCAACAATTCTATTACGTTATTATTTAGGATGTAAAAAGGGTTATTTTGTTTTGCCACTAGGCAGTTGATTGGTTTGATTGCATAAAAGTAACAACATAAAATAAAGATTGGTTTTAAAGAATAAGAGAGAGATGAGACTAGGTCTTTCGAATCATTGATGTTCCCCTAATTGGTATACTGCACCTATTCTTATGAATGATTCTCTAGTTCCACGATAGTTAACAAAATAGTCATAATCAATCCCTTGAGTTAGGACCCTCTTCTCAAACTACAACCCCTAATTCCTTAGGTGGTCTAATAATCTTTGAAGGTTTAAGCACGTTAACCTAATATCACTAACAAACGATTATTCATTCCTAGACTAACCATGTTTATTAAATCAATTCAATTAGGTCTAAGTCGAAAGCTAGGGTCAGCAGTCATTCGTTCTCACTAAATCATGTTTATATTTGATCAGGATATAAAAAGCATTAAGAAATATTGAATTGAATAAAAACTAGATTGTCATTCACAATAAATAGAGTTTCACAGCAACATGGTTCAATTAGGGTTACAAAGAATCATCTCAAACATAATCTCTAAGAGATTTAGCTACTCATAATTGAGTTTACAAATAGCATAATCAATGAAAGAATTAAAACATACATAAACTTGTAAAGAATGGAGGAAATTGCCTCGTTCTTCAGTCTCTAGGTCTGCAAATCGCACTTTCTCTCTCTCCAGAATTCGTCACCCTTTGTTTCAGATTAAACTTCAGAATAAATAGGCTCAGAATTTCACCTAATCGTGTTACGATTTAAGTAAATCGTGACACGTTTTTGCCTTGTGTAACAACCCATAGAAATTAGGGTTTCCAGAATCGTGTCACGTTTTGATCATCGTGACACGATTTGGCCAATGTCGAATGCATGTTTTGGCCTTGTGGAATCGTGTCATGTTTTGTCTGAATCGTGACATGTTTGGTATCTTGGTTTTTTCTTCAGTTTTTCTGCTTTTCTTGCTGCTTAAGTTGTCTTGTGAACTCCAAAATGTGATCAAAATACATATAAAATTACGTAATGGTGAGATGTCATCATGTACGTGTAACAGAGGAAGGGGGGAAAGTCTAGGTGGGCCATTGAGAAAAATAAAATAAGCCAAGGGTATTTTTTTAATTTCCCTATAGATTTTTTTTTGGGTGGGCCGTGGCCCACCTCAACCCATACTAAGCTCCGTCACTGTTTATAACGCTTTAAATGTTGGAATATTTTATTATTTTATTATATTTCAATGTTATTATGTGGGAAAATATCGTAATAATAATTAATATAACTATTTATCAATTGTGAGCCTTAATTGATTAGTGATCAAATTAAGTAATAAGACTATTAGATTTATAACTAGAACTAGAATTAATTAAATATTTAATTAATTGATACGGACTCAATGAGTGAATGTCTGGATGGCCGTTAGAGGAATAATGGGAAACCCTAATGGTCATCTAATATAAAAGAGGCTATGGTCTCCAATATATTGTACACGACAAACATTCTCTTCTCCCCCATCTGAAGAGAACTAGAGGCATAAAGATACCGGTTGAGGAAGAACCAAATTAGCCGCCGCTAATCTTGTTGTTTGTTTCAGATCACCTATCTCTGTTCATCGTTGTTGTTGAAAGGGTTGCTATGAAAGTTTTATCGATCATAAAAGAGTTCAAAACATTAAAAGGTAAGAATTAAAAAAAAAACGTTCAGAAATTCATCCATAATTCAAGTAGAAGAACATAAACAACGAAGTAGCATGATTGCAAGGTATTGAATAGAGATTGAAACACAGAGAAAGAAACAAAATACAACAACTAACAATGAAATAAAGAACAAAAACTATTTTAACAATGAAGAAAAAGCTATAATTCACACAATCACATATCAAAATCAATGATTTTCAAACCCTGATGTCAAATTCGAAATTAGCAAAATTCACACAATCAATATGAACATGAATCGGTGGGAGAAAGTGAGTTACTAGTGACAGTTACGAAGGTCATTTGTTCTTGCGACAGTAGTTGCAGAGTCGGCGAGATGTACGTGGATCGGTGCAACAAATATATTTTTCGGAGGCGGCAATCTGTGTTCATAATGGAAAGAGAGCTATCAGAGTTTGGTAGATGGAGGAAAGAGATCGGAGATCGTGACTCATAAGGGAGGCTTGGGTGGAGAAAAAGAGAAGAAGTAGTCATGGTTTTAAGAATCGTAGAGAGAGAGAGAGAGGAGGGTTAGGTCAGAGTGAGAGAGAAGAGAAGAGGGACTGAAAACTTTCTTTGATTAAAGAAGAGGGACGGGTTACCATTAGAGTAGGAAGGGGTTTGTTTATTCATTTCCATAAAAAAAATAGCACATTTTGTTATGTAGGAAAGGATTGCATCAGAAGGAACTTATCTGTTTATTCCTTTTCATAAAAAATAGCAAATTTTGTTAAGTGGGAAAAGATTGCATATTGGGAAACGATTTATTTATTCCTTTCTATAAAAATAGGACATTTTGATATGCATGAAACAATTTAGCGGCAATTTAATATTCCTTACCAAAAAATTAGGAACATAATTTGACTATAGTGTATAAGTAAGAGATGCCTTTCGGTTTAAAATTTGATAATACTATGTTTATTTTCAATCTGGTTGGTTCAATTTAGCGTTCGGTTATTCAAATCTAGAAGTTATTAGATCTCTTAAATTTAGCTATTTCAGTTTTTGTTGTTTCCTGTGAATCCTTGGTGAATTTGGTTTGCCAAAAGTCTTCAAATAAGTTCACATTGGTGCTAATTTTTTTTATCTCAAAGGATTCAAATAGGCTAGATGTTTTCGGATCATAATTTAGAAGTTTTTTTTTTTGCTTTGATCCGAGAGCATATTTTTTTGATCAATTATGTATATATTTTGATCAATTGATCCAAGGACACGTCTTGATCCATGAGCATATGGTAGTTTCACAGTTCAAGTCAAATCTTCTGGTTCTTTTATTTCACATGACTTAATCCTTCAGTTTTATTTTCAAATTAAATCTTTGGTATATCTATACTATATATAAAGAAAATTACCTCTTTCAGCGCTTTTAGGTTGGATTTTTCCTTCCAAAAATATCCTCAATTTTCAATACCAATAACACATGTAATAAATAGATAACAATGAATTTAAATTTAAATATTAAAATAAAAATGTAACAAACACAAATGTTCAGTTTTTTACTTTATCATTTAAAAAGTGTAACAAACTAGATGAATGTATATATATTTATTTTTCCATTATCCCAATTATACCTTTAAACAACAACTTTTTCTATAATAAAGATCGTTGTTGTTGTCAATAAAAACATAAGAATTTAGATTATATATTTTTGTTATATCGTTGGTTTCATTGAAATATATAATCATTGTTAGTTTGATTTGTTATAATTTGAAAACATAAAACATATATATTTTTAATCAAAATTAAAATTTCATAAAAAAACACCGTTCATAATTTTCAAACGTTAGCGCAATAAAAAGAGCGGAAAAACAGGCACGTGAGTAGTTTTGATATTCTTATGCCATTTTAGCCATTATTTGTTACCTTGTAAAATAAGGATTTGGATTTGTATTTGCTTTGGATAATATGATTTAAACTTGGTAGATTCACATATCAATTTTTAATTTTCAAATATTGTTTTCATATCTTATATTTTGATTTCTATTTGAAATTATAATTGATTCACAATTTCTTTCATATTCAAAGTTTATTTTGAGATATTAGGCGATTCCTTGATCTCGACGGCCACACAACAAGGAGGAGATAGTATGCACCATCATCAGCGGTTGAGTAAGGAAGACGGTGACAAACATTCTCTATCACAGACCTCTTCTTCTACCACTTTTTCCATATTTGCAAAATCGTATATTTTTTTCCTTCACGAAAACCAATTAACCTTGATTCCTAATTTTTTTTATATGCCAGTTCTACTACTAATGCTAAAAGACAAAGCATCATCATCAATTTTTTCAAAAAACAAAAGGAGGACAGGGGCAGAAATTACAACGAGATGTATATTACAAGTTTGTTACAGTATAAAAGTGCAATATATATATATATATATATATATATATATATATATATATATATATATATATATATATATATATATTATGTATAGATATAATA